>Ga0351920_1009_pt1 | contig 53286 bp, 60 predicted proteins | sample BONcelHT113001C8_FD_206854 | JGI IMG/M metagenome (GOLD analysis project Ga0351920, IMG submission 206854) | Enriched cells from coal bed in the Powder River Basin, Montana, United States - BONCAT cells T11 rep2 HSBNCT.T11.300.1.C8 ... | reverse complement strand
CAATCAATCCTCCCTTGTCACCCGGAAGACCTCGTCCAGGGTGGTTATGCCCATACGGATCTTCTCGATCCCGTCCTCGAGGAGCGTCCTCATCCCGCTTCTTCTCGCCTGCGCCTTGATCTCGCCCTCGTCAGCCCCCTTCAAGGTCAACCGTCTTATATCTTCATCTACAAGAAGGAGCTCGAAGAGGCCCGAGCGCCCTAAAAATCCCGTCTGCGCGCAGGCCTCGCAACCTGCTCCCCGGTAAATGGGGACACCGCTGCGCATGCCGAGGGCCATGAGTTCCTCCACCTCGTCGGATATGCCCACCTGACGGCGGCATTCGGGACAGATCATCCTCACAAGCCGCTGCGCGAGGATACCCCGCACCGTGGACGACAGCAGAAAGCTCTCCACGCCCATGTCAAGAAGGCGTGTGATCGCACTCGGCGCGTCGTTCGTATGGAGGGTGGAGAAGACGAGGTGCCCCGTCAGTGCCGACTGGATGGCTATCTGGGCCGTCTCCAGGTCGCGGATCTCGCCGATCATGATGATATCCGGGTCCTGCCTGACGATGTGGCGCAGCGTGCTGTTGAAGTCCAGTCCGATCCGGGGCTTCACCTGGATCTGGTTCACGCCTTTCAGTTGGTATTCCACGGGGTCTTCCACGGTGATGATCTTATTATGGGGCGAATTGATCTTGTCCAGTGCCCCGTAAAGGGTCGTTGTTTTGCCGCTGCCCGTGGGCCCCGTCACAAGGATGATGCCGTTGGGCTTGGTGATGAGCCTGTCGAGGGACTCAAGCATGGCCCGGGAGAAACCCAGCCTGTCAAGGTCGATGACGATGCTCTCCTTGTCCAGTATCCTCATTACGATGCTCTCCCCGTTCACGATGGGGATGGTGGAAACCCTGATGGCGATCTCTTTCTCGCCCACGCGCAGCCGTATCCTTCCGTCCTGGGGAAGTCTGCGCTCGGCGATGTTGAGCCTGGCCATGATCTTGATGCGCGAGACGATGGCTGCCTGAAGCCTCTTCGGTGTCGATTCCACATCGTCAAGGACACCGTCTATCCGATAGCGGATCTTCATCTCGTCCTCGAAAGGTTCGATGTGAATGTCACTCGCCCTCGACTCTACGGCGCGGGTGATAAGCAGGTTGACCAGCCTGATGATGGGGGCCTCCAAGGCGAGGTCCTTCAGGTGGCCAACATCCTCTTCTTCCTCGTCGTGTATGAACTCGTAGCCATCCTGTTCGTCGATCCCCTCTATGATTCTGTCGATGTTCTGCTGCTCCTTGCTGTAGAATCGCAAGATGTGTTCGTCGATGACGGCAAGGTCCCCGGTATGGATCAGGACATCGCCCGCGGCGGCTACCCTGAGCGCATCGACAAGTTCGCGGTCGGAGGGGTCGGCCATGATGACCTTGAGCGTCTTGTCCTTCCACTCGAAGGGAATGATCCTGTTTTCCCGAACGAAGCGCGTCGAGACTCCATCCAGAACAAGGGGCATCCTGGGGAATTCCTCCGGTGAGAGATAGACTACCGTTTTGCCATTCACGACTTTCCTCCACTATCGGATGCCGCCTCCGGTGCCGGATCTTTTACTGCCGGGCCGTCGGGCGACCGGGGGCTTTCAGGTTCTTCCCGGTCTTTATTCTGCCCATTCTCCGTCGTTCCTTTCGGACCCTGCTGCGCCTGTTCCTGCTTCGGCGTTTTTTGTGACCCTTCCTGTTGCGCCGGTTCCTGCGTGGACTGCTTGCGCACCTCGTCCTTCTTCCCCTCGTTTTCCTCCTGCGGGATGTCGCGGATAAGCTCTTCCTTCTTCAGCTTTCCCTTGCCTGTTTTCGTTATATCGTCAACATAGGAGGATGTGGCCTTCCGGGCACCCTGCTGGTTCTTGATGACCCGCGGGGTCAGGAGTATGATCAGCTCCTTGCGGTGGTTCTCGTCCGTGGTGCTGCCGAAGAGATAGCCGAGAAGAGGTATCTTGCTCAGAAAGGGAATGCCCGATCGTGCCGTCGATATGTCCTCCCTGATGAGCCCTCCGATGAGGATCGTCTGGCCGTCCTGAACTACGAGGCTCGTTGTCGCCTCCGTCTTCTTGACGATGATGTTCGTCTCGCCGTCAAAAAGGGTGATCGTGCTGTAGGAAGAGACTTCCTGGGCCAGGTCGAGGGTAACGAGTCCGCCTTCGTTGATGCGGGGCTTCACTTTGAGGATGATACCTATATCCTTGTACTGGATGGTCCGCTGAGCGGCTGTGGTGGTGGACGCTATCGTTTCCGTTGTCACGATGGGAACCTGCTCTCCCACCTGGATGCGCGCCTCCTTGTTATCCGTTACAAGTATGCGCGGCACGGCAAGGAGCTTTGCCTTTGATTGCGTCGCAAGCATGTCGATGACCGCCTTGAAATCTCCCCCCACCGTCCCCGCGAAGTTGAAGGTGCCGCTGCCTGTCGTGCTCGTGGATGTAGAGCCTGGCACGTCGAATCCGACGGTGCCGTTCAGCGCCCCCAGCACGCCGTTCATGCCGCCCGGCGAGAACTGAAGGGCCCAGGAAACGCCTAGCTTCAGGTCGTCCTTCAGGGATATCTCCGCGATCACCCCTTCGACAAGGACCTGTCTCGGGATAATATCGACGCGGCGGATGGCCTCTTTGATGACCTCATAATCCTCGGGTGAGCTGAGGATAACAAGGGAGTTGAGATTCTCCTCTGCGATGATCTTCGTTATGGGAGATACAAGGCCCTCTCCCAACTGGGAACCCGACCCGATCAATCCGCCTTCCGACCCGCTGCGCGCGACTGCGCCCGGCGCTGCACCGGATGTGCCTGCCGTCTTCCCCGCGGAAGGCGGCGCAGCAAGGGGTGGATTCACCGCGCCGCCCCGTCCGGAGGAAAGAAAGACCTGTTGCAGAATGTTCGCAATGTCCTTGGCCTTGCTGTTCTGGACATGGTAGACAAAAACCTGGGGCTTCTTTTTTCTTGTTTGTTCACTGTCGAAAAGATCGATGAGCTTGAGCAGCCTTTTTACGTTCGCGTCGGTGTCGACAAGCATGATGTGGTTGGTGTTGGGAACGTCAATGACCACGGCCGTTGTCGTGAGGAAAGGCGTGATGAGCTTGACGATCTCCGATGACTGGCTGTACATGACCGGCACGACGCGAATGATGGATTTGCCCTCGATCTCGATGGAATCGGGGTCTCTCCCGACGGTCACTTCGGCGGGTTCTCTGGCGATGTCACTGATCGGTACGATCCTGTAAAGACCGCCTTCTTCCACAACACCCACACCATTGAGCCTCAGGATGACCTCCATGACGGAAAGCACCCTGTCGCCCTCCACAGGGGTCACGGAACGGAACGTGACCCGTCCTCTTACCCTCTGGTCCACAATATAATTGACTTTCAGGATCTCACCGAAAACGGTCTGGATAACCTGGTACATATCGGCATCATCAAAGGAAAGGCTGACGGGGCCAGACGCCCTTGCCGTCAGTTTCTTTGCTTTCCGGGGCATTCCTGGCGCAGGTCGCGCCGCCTCATCCGGCGTTCCGTGAACCTGGTTTGCCTTTTCAGATGGCTGCGTCGCGAGCGGGTCCGTTGATGATGGACCCGTTGCTGCCCCATTGTGCTGCGATACCTGCCGGGGGACTGCCGCTCTCGGATTGTTGTCGCCATACGAAGGCGTCACCATCAGCGTGAAAAAGAGGCACCCGAAGAATACGAGCTTTCCGCAATTTGTCATCATCGATCCATCACCCACCGGAGTTTTTTGCAACACCAACAGGAGTCTAGAGTTATGCGACGTCATTTCACATCCTAATGGGATCAACCGGACCGATTATGGTTCTAAGAAGGCCGGTAACGCGGCAAGGCAATGCCTGCGGCGCCCGTGGCTGGAGTCACATCCCGGAATAGTACCATTGTGCCCCACAATGTGATGAACAGACCAGCCGGGCTAGTGACAAAGTAATCGTATCGGATTAGTCTCTTTGCAAAAACACAATTGCCTGGAGCATTTCACGGCAGACAGGGAGGATGGATGAAGATTCAATACAGATATTGCAACTACAGGCGTGGCTTCACGCTCGTGGAACTCCTCGTGGTCATGGTCATCGTGGGGCTCCTCGTTGCCCTCGTGGGTCCCAAGGTCTTTCCAAAACTGGGCAAAGGCAAACAGGCCGCAGCCAAAGCCCAGGTTGAGCTTGTCGGCCAAACCCTCGACCATTTCCGTCTCGACGTGGGTCGCTACCCGACCACGCAGGAAGGCCTCAGCGCCCTCGTCACGAACCCGGGAGGAACACAGAGCTGGGAAGGACCCTACCTCAAGAAGGCCCTTCCCAACGACCCCTGGGGCAAGCCCTACCAGTACCAATCACCCGGCTCCCACGGAGATTTCGACCTCTACTCCTACGGAAGGGACGGCACACCCGGAGGCGAAGGCGAAGACAAGGACGTGGTCAATTGGGAGTGAAAGAACGATACGCGAAGAGGTTTAAATGATGATGGGCGGCCTTGAGGGCCGCCCATCCTTTATTCTGTTACCGGTTCATCGGCTACGTTTCATGCAGTTTCCCCATGACCCATAACCTCTGACCCATCACCCGTCTCTTACCAATTAAACCTCAGTCCTCCTGTGAAGCCGTGGCTTATCTGGTCGTCTGTGAAGCCCAGATCGTAGCCTACGAAGAAGTTGAGCGTGTCACCTGTCTTACCGGTGAGATTCAGGGAGAAGACCCCGGCGTCCCTGTTTGTGGTGCTGGAGGTAATGACGAAGGAGCCTGCCGTTTCTCCTGCGAACCGGGCGTTGATGTTCGCTTCCGTGTCACAGAACTCATGGAGCCATTTGGCGCCGAATTCCGGGATAAGGGTGAAGTCTTTTGCCGCCTTGAACTCCCGGGAGAGCTTCACACCCAGGCCGCTCTGGTAGGAATCGGTATTGTTACTGCCGGTTTCGAGATTAACTGAGCCGGCGCCTGTTTCGGTGAAGCTGTCCGTATGGTTCCTCATGGCGAGGAAGGAAACAAGGGGCGTTGCGGTGAAGCCACCTAAGATGGGTACCTTGTAGCCGCCTTCCAGATAGCCTGATATGTCGCTGCCGTCATAGGAGCCACGGGCCACCCGATAGATGTTGCCGAAGCTGAGATAGCGCTTCGTCTCGTAACTGTTCCTGCTGTAGGCGAAGGCCGCGTCCACATACCACAGCTTGCTCGTCGGGACGTAGGAGCCGTACAGTGCCCCCTGGAGGCTTTCAACATCGGAGTTGTCCTGAAGCTGTTTCATATCGACGTCCGTCTTTGAATACCCGATTGCCACGCCGGCCCGGATATTGGGGTTGATGAGGTAGTCGAAACCTGCGATGGCCCCGCCTATGGTGTAGTCATAGCGGGAGCCGATGTCGTCGCCATGGCGGTTGCCTGTCACGCTGTACCCTTTAATCCACATTCCGTAGGGCAGCTTCTGCCCGTCCCTTGCAAGGGAGAACCCCGCGTCGGAGGCCACCGGGCCGCCCGAGGCAAGCATCGTCAGGGGATCGGACTGGCGGTCGTTGAGCCCGAGAACGCCGAGGCCCGTGGTGCCCCCTCCCGCACGGCCGAAGAGGTTCTGATAGAAGGCTCCCTGTCTTGCGGGAGCGACGGTTGATGATACGCCGTGTGTCGTTCCCGATATCTGGTCGAGGGCGGAGTTGAGAGCACCGTCGTCGAGGGAGAACAGCTCATCGACAACGGTCACCATGTCGTCGGAGGAGGAATTGCCGTAGGCATCGTCAATTGCCGACGCCACATTGCCCCTCGTGCCCGTGGCCCCTGCCTTCTTGAAATTGGACCTCATGTTGAGGTAGCTGTTCTTTGCGTCATAGGCAAGGGACATCTCCCTGTACTTCGAGTCTGACGTCACCGAGTCGAAGGCACCGGTGAGACCGTTTGCCGTCTCGACTATGGTGTGTGTGCCCCCTTTCAGACCCTTGCTGACAACGGATACAGCGCCGCCGTTCAGTGTCGCCGTGTCGGCCGTTATCTTCCCGGCCTTGCCGTTGGAGCCCGCTCCCACCGTGTAGGTTGCGCCCGCCTCATGCGTGTAGACACCGCTCGCCTTGAGCACGCCGCCGAGGACCGATATGCTCTTGCCGCTCGAGAGGTCTCCACCCAGGCTCCAGGTACCGTCCCCGGACTTCTCTATAGTCTCGAAGTTGAGGAGGGTGCCGTTCTTTATCTCGCCCGAGCCGGTGAGATAGACTGTATCGGTGCCATCCCCACCCGTCACAGCGCCCGTTATCGCGGAACCGTCACGCAGATAGGCCGTGTCGCCGCCGGCGCCCATATCGACCGCCGTTCCGCCGGTGCCGATGATAGTGCCCGCGTTGTCCAGTGTGTCGTTATAATCACTACGAAACTGTATGCCCATGTTTCCCGTTATAGTAGCTTTCCTTTCGTTGGTCACGGTACCACCCGTGATCCTGGCACCATAGCCGTTGGCTCCCGTGATGGTGCCACCCTCCTTATTGATCAGGGTGTTGCCGCCGTTCAGCATGTATACACTTCCCAGGCCAGCACCGCTGATACTGCCTTCGTTAATGACCGTGGAAGAACCACCGGTTAAATACAGACCAATGCCTTGTGTGGATGTGATGGTTGCCTCTTTCTCATTGACCACAGTCCCTGTACCCAATGTTATACCGCTTCCCTCTCCTTGTATCGTCCCCCCGTTGGTGACGTTGCCGTTCAAATTAGACGCGGAGAAACCTGTGGAATTCAAATAGATCGTTCTCATTAATGCACCTGTAGTTGTGATGGTTGCACCCTTCTCCACGGTTATATTCCATCCGTCGGTCGTTCCGATGATAGCGTAGTACTTGGAGACGGACTCTGACTCCGCGACCGTCACGGATGCCCCGGATTTGACGGTGGCGTTCGTCTGGTTAGCAGCAGTGTTTGTCTCATTCTCGAGGACTATGGCTGCTGTGCGGGAGTCGTCTATTACAACCTCCGCAAGGGATGGTTTTACAATGCATGGTGCCGCAAGCATAAGGAGTGATACACCGCAGACCATGCCTTTCTTAAATGGTATTCTCATCTTCATAAATTCACCTTTTCCTTTAATATCCTTCGCTGTAACGAGATGAAGTGGAACGAAAGAGGATGAATCGCTCCATCCTCTTTCGTTTTCATATCTCCATTGTCATATGCCCGGACCCTCAGTCTTTGAAAGTAGCCCTGATCGTGTGATTGGCGGTCACGTTCGTGAAGGGGTAGGTTGTTATTGCGCCCTTGGACTTACCGTCCACGAGGACGTCCGCAACCTCATAACCGTTAGAGGCCGTAATGTTGAACGTCTGGCTTCCGCCTGATGTGACTGACACGGAACCCGAGGGGTCGATGGTGCCGTTTGCGCCCGCGGAGGCGTCGATCGTGTAGGTGGTCGCCTGTTTCTGCTTGAAGGTGACACTGATCGTATGATTGGCGGTCACGTTCGTGAAGGTATAGGTCGTTGTTGCGCCCTGGGACACATTGTCCACCAGGACGTCCGCGACCTCATAACCGTCAGAGGCTGATATGGTGAACGTCTGGCTCTCACCGGATGTGACTGGCACGGAACCCGGGGGGCTGATGGTGCCGTTTGAGCCCGCGGAGGCGTCGATCGTGTAGGTGGTTGCCGGTTTCTGCTTGAAGGTGACACTGATCGTGTGATTGGCCGTCACGTTCTGGAAGGTGTAGGTCGTTGTTGCGCCCTGGGACACGCTGTCCACGAGGACGTTCTCAACCTCATAACCGTTAGAGGCTGCGATGGTGAACGTCTGGTCCGCACCGGATGTGACTGGCACGGAACCCGAGGGGCTGATGGTGCCGTTTGAGCCCGCGGAGGCATCGATCGTGTAGGTGGTCGCCGTGGACTTGAAGCTGACGGTGATTGAACCGTCCGCCTGCACGTTCGTGAAGGTGTACGCGTATGATGCTTGGTCTGCTGCCGCCGTTATGGTTTCACTGATTGTGCCCTTGACCACTGTTAGTTTGGCTATCACGTAGCCGGTACCAGCTTCTATGGTATATAACTGGCTTCCGCCCTTAGTGACTGTCGTGTTCTCCCTGGGACTGATAGTACCACCCGTGCTCAGCCAGGTCTTTATGGTGAATTTCGATTGTTCCTTGAAGGTGGCGCTGATCGTGTGATCTGCACTCACTTTCGCGAAGGTGTATGTGTACGTGCTTTGGCTTGACGCTCCGTCCACAGGACTTCCGTCCACCCTCAGCGCGTCAATGCCATAACCGCTGGCGGCAGCGATTGTAAAAGTTTTCGTGGTACCCTGCTCTATCTGTGACGTCCCGGGGCTTATCGTACCGTTCTGGCCTGCCGAGACCGTAATAGTGATGTGCTGTGGTTTCTTGAAGGTGACGCTGATCGTGTGATTCTGCGTCACGTTCGTGAAGGGATAGGAATACTTACTTTGGCCGGATGCCGCACTCACAATGTTTCCGTCCACCGTCAGCGCGTCAATCACATAACCGTTGGCAGTATCGGCCGTTATGGTGAACGTGATGCTTTTTCCGTTCTCCACAGTCTGGTCCCCTTCGGGGCTCATGCTACCGCCATTACCCTCTGTGGCCGTGATGGTGTGGAATTGCTTGAATGTGGCTGTGATGGAGCCATCCGCCGTCACGTCCGTGAAGCGGTACGTGTATGATGCCTTGTCTGCTGCTGCGCCTATGGTTTCTGTCGTTGTGCCCTTGACCACTATCAGGGTGTTGATGACGTAACCGTCACCGGCCGTCACCGTGAATTTCTGGCTGGCGCCTCGGCCTACGATCTGGTTGCCGGCTGGGTTGATGGTGCCGCCCGTGCCCGCGCTGCCTGTGATCGTGTAAGTCTTCGTCTTGAAGGTAGCGGTGATGGAGCCGTCCACCTGTACGTTCTCGAAGGTGTACGCATATGATGCCTGGTCTGCTGCTGCGGCTATGGTTTCTTTCGTTGTGCCCTTGACCACTGTCAGGGTGTTGATGACATAGCCTTCACTCGCCTTCACGGTGAACTGCCGGCTGGCGCCGCGGCCTACGGTCTGGTTGCCGGCGGGGTTGATGGTGCCGCCCGTGCCCGCGCTGCCTGTGATCGTGTAGGTCTTCGTCTTGAAGGTAGCGGTGATCGAGCCGTCCGTTTGCACGTTCTCGAAGGAGTACGTATATGATGCCTGGTCTGCTGCTGCGGCTATGGTTTCTGTCGTTGTGCCCTTGACCACCGTCAGGGTGTTGATGACATAGCCTCCACTCGCCTTCACGGTGAACTGCCGGCTCGCGCCGCGGCCTACGGTCTGGTTGCCGGCGGGGTTGATTGTGCCGCCCGTGCCCGCGCTGCCTGTGATCGTGTAATACGTTTTCTTGAAGGCAACCTTAATGGTATGGTCGCTGGCCACTTTTGGGATAGTGTACGTGTCTCTTGACCAATCCTGGGCCACGTTGTCCAGTATCACCTGAGCAACACAGTAGCCCGAACTGGGTGTGAAGGTGAATTCCTGATCCGCACCGGGCTTCACCAGGGTTTTGCCGGCCGGTGTGATGGTGCCATTTCCTCCAGAAACCGATGCGTTGATGGCAAACTTGTAATTGCTGAGCTTCAGGACGGAGAAGTTGGGATTGAGAACGCTATCAGCAGTGCTAGGGAAGGTGTATTTCGACTCTTCTTTGTTGTCGCCCTTCCACGACGCATCACTGGTGCCCCCGACAACGATATCACCTGTTGTCGGATCTGTCGCCACGGAATAGGCCCTGTCTGCACCCAGACCGCCCCAAAAGGTGTGCCACTTGCTCTTGCCGGTGTCCACGTCAAGGCCGAGGATCGCCATGTCGGTAATGCCGACTGTACCGGAGAAACCATGGAGTGGATCCCCATCACCATATTTCTTCCAGGGACCACGGACCTCTCCTACCACATACAGCGTAGCACCATCGCTACTCAGAGCCATCGAGTGTGGAACGTCTTCAGTACTCTTTCCGCCGCGGAAGGTATGCCACTTGTAGCCGCCCTCGTTGTTCATTTTCATGACGACGAAGTCGTAGTCGAGGACAGGTACTGTGTGTTCAGCTACCGGACTGATGTCCCCCACCGGCCAATTGGACTGGCTGTATCCCGCGAGGAAATACTTGTTGTTATCATCTACCGCTACCGCCGTGGCCCAGTCGTCGTCTGTCCCGCCGAAGAAGGAATGCCAGTGGTACTCAAGATCATTTCTGGCAAGGCGGGCAACGAACATATCGAAACCACCGGAATGGGAATTGCGGGGAGAAGCGTTGTAATGAACATGGTTGTCGTAGTTCCACTGCTTACTACTGGAACCGACAACAACCGGAAAGCCTTCCTTGTCGATGGCGATGGCTTCGCCCCAGTCGTCCGACTCCTTGCTGCCGAGAAAGGTGTGTTTGACCCATCCTCCGTCACTTGCCCTGAGCGTCAGGGCCCATGCATCGTTTCCACCCTGGTAGGCCCGCGTCGGTTGGCAGAGCCTCTCGACCCTTTCCATGTAGTCTTCTGGAACATACTCGTCGGTTTCGCTTCCTGACATTTTGGGCCAGCATCCGAAGAACTCGGCATCGGCCTTTCCAACCAGGAACACGCGTTCTTTATCGGCGGTAATGCCGTAAACCTCTTCATTCCACTTGGATTCCCCATGGAACGTGTGCCACAGATACCCACCGCTATCAGCATTAAGGGCGAGGGCGTAGATGTCGCCAGAATAATACTTATACTTATGACCGTATCCACCCCCGACACCATCCTTCACGTAATACTCTATCGCTCTGGAATGCTGATTTACCGCTGACTCATTGTTGGGCCCGCCCCAGTTGTCCCTGCTTGTGCCCGTGATATAGAGCCTGCCATCGACTATGGTCATGCCCCTGACAGTGTCCTCTTCGAATCCTCCGTAGTAGGTGTACCACTTGAATTCGCCGTCGGAGCCAAACTTGACCACCAGAATGTCCTTGTTGTTGTCGGCGTTGCCCGAATGCCGGTGCAACGGCTGGCCGGCATTACCGTAGGACACTCCAGTCTCCTGGCCCGTGTACCACTTGAGGCCTTCCGCAGCGATGAAGATGTTCCCCTCGTCATCGACCGCAACGGCACTAAGATTCTCCCCTCCCGTCCTGGCCGACCCCGTAAACAGGTGCCACAGATGATATGGGTCCACGGCCTCTTTGCCGGATGCGTTCCTGGAGAGCGCCGGGAACAACAAGAGGAGGAGAAAGAGAGACGTGAAGAAATAGGTGATGAAGAATCTGCCGCTTCGCTGGTTCATTACTACCCCCTTATGGATTTTTCAGGACCCTTATCTGGCCGGAGATTGATAACAATCGATAGCCGAGCCGCCGCCCTTTCCGATGGAATCCTGTTTTTGATAATGGGAGTTTCTATCGCGGCAGACATCGCCTTGAAATAGCTATGTCTCCAGGTTGGCGAATTTAGGGACGAACGTGCTGTTTAGGGGGGCTTTCTATTTCTTTGTTCCGTCTGTCCAGGTTGCGCCGGTCAGGTCGGCATCGTTGAGGTTTGTGAGGGTAAGATCGGCGCGGGTGAGGTTGGAGCCAGCAAGGTTGGCGAAGGAAAGGTTGGCGCGGGAGATGTCCACGCCGGAGAGGTTGACGCGGGCGAGGTTCGCCCGGGCAAGGGTGGCATAGGAGAGGTCCGCGGCGGTGAGGTTGGATCCGGTGAGGTCGGCACCGGTGAGGTCGGCAAGGGCGAGGTCCGCCCTCTCGAGGTCGGTGCCCGTGAGGTCCGCCTCGTTGAGATCGGCTCCGGCAAGGTCGGCGCGGGTGAGGTTGGATCCGGAGAGGATGGCGCGGGAGAGGGTGGCGCGGGAGATGTCCACGCCGGAGAGGTTGCAACGGGTGAGGTTGGAGCCGGCAAGGTTCGCGTGAGAAAGGGTGGCACGGTAGAAATTCGCGCGGGAGAGGTTGGCTTCGGAGAGGTTGGCTTCGGACAGGTCCACGCCGGAGAGGTTGGCCCTGACAAGCGTTGCTCCCGACAGGTTCGCCGAGCGAAGGACCGCGTGCGACAGGTCCGCACCCGCCAGCCTGGCCCCGGAAAGGTTGGCCCCGGAAAGGTTGGCGCAAACACCGCCGTCCTCGCCGTCAAGCCACTTCCTGTGCCGGCGCAGGATCGTTCTCAACTCCTTATCGCTCATCTCCATAAGTCATTCCCCGTCGCGGCATAGAGCACAAGGCCCAGCATCGAACGGGCAAAGCTGCCAGCCCTCCCGGCCCGCTATGGTGAAACCTTTTTCCCTTAGGCCTGTAAGTACCCTGCCCTATTGACTTCTCTTCCAGCCCTTCGCTATCAGGCAGAGATCGACCTCGTCACAGACCCGGGTGCCTTTCCGAACGTATTCCTTTTCCGCGACCTGATCGCAGTATGCCTTGTCCCTGGCCCACTCCGCCTGGGTCATCCCGGGTTTCTCGTAGGCCACAACACAACCACCAAGCCCGGCCAGCAGAAGGACCGCCGGCACTACCCATTTCCCTTTTCCCCTCCGAAGGCCTGACATCATCTCATTTCCATCCTTGTCTCTTATGCGATCATCGGGACAATGTTTCGGCTTCGTCCGCAACGTTCCATTTTCCATTCTCCTCCAATTGACACCGATTTACAAGGAATAATACTGTTGCGGGCCTTTCGGGACTGACCGTCAGGAGCGCTTTTACGGTTGCTGCTCTTGACAGGTTCCCCCGTGAAGATGGACAATATTTGTATCGACTGTTTGCACCTTCGCCTGAGGTAAAAAACCAACGAGCGTTCGCGGGGGACGGATATGAAGAAAACGCTCCAGAAACTGCTTGCGGAGTTGAGCGCCAGGTTGCCCGATGTTCCCTTTGAGGTGTGCTTCTGGGACGGCCAGACGGAGAGTTTCGGCAAGCACCATCCTTCTTTCATCCTTACATTCAAAACCAAAACCGCGGCAAAGCGCATCTTCAGCAGAGGGTCCATGGGTTTCGGTGAAGAATACGTCAACGGCAATATTGAGGTTCAGGGTGATTTTCAGCAACTTGTCCGCATCGGCATTGACCCCCGCTTTCAGGATATGAAACTCCCGCCGCGGACCAGGGCGTCCGTTCTGTGGCAGCACATCCTGTCCCTGAACACGCTGAAGAGATCTCCGGGGAATATCTCCCGCCACTATGATCTGGGCAACGACTTTTACGAATGTTACCTCGACAGGAGCATGACCTATTCCTGCGCCTATTTCAGGGACGGGACGGACACACTTGAAGAGGCACAGGAGCAAAAATACGAGCACATCTGCCGCAAGCTTCAGCTCAAGGAGGGCGAGACACTCCTGGATATAGGGTGCGGATGGGGCGGGATGCTCCTCTACGCGGCTCGCTGCTATGGTGTTAAAGGCGTGGGGTGCACCCTTTCGTGGAAACAGGCCGAATATGCCGAAGAAAGGGTCAAACAGGAAGGCCTGAAAGAGGCCGTTACTATTCTGCGTCAGGACTACCGGAACGTGAAGGGCCAGTTCGACAAACTCGTCTCCATCGGCATGTTCGAACACGTGGGGAAAGGATTTATCCCGAAGTTCATGAAAAGAACACGATCGCTCCTCAAGCCGGGAGGCATCGGCCTTATACACACCGTGGGCAAGGAACGGGACACCGCCGGTGACCCCTTTACAATGCGCTACGTTTTCCCCGGGGCCTACATCCCCGTGCTTGACCACGTGATCCGGGCCATGGGCGAGGAAGAGCTGGTCCCCGTCGATATCGAGAACCTTCGCCTCCATTACGCCTCGACCCTCGATGAATGGGGCAAGCGCTTCGAGGCAAACTCCGGCAGGATCGAAGAGATGTTCGACGCACGGTTCGTGCGCATGTGGCGCCTCTTTCTCAACGGCAGCGCCGCCGCTTTCCGCTGGGGAAACATACGTCTCTACCAGATATTGTTCACCAACGGCCTGAACAATTCCCTGCCCATGACGCGGGAGCATCTGTACCGGGCTCAGGGGGACAGTGAAGACATTTTGAGGAAAACGGGGGCGTTATCCCTGCCGCGTAACTTTTAGGAGGCCGCAGGATCAACGGCTCGATGCGTCGCAGCCAGGCTTCCTTCCAAAAAAGGAAGCACGATGCGTCGCAGTCTCCATGTTTCGACCCATAACAACAGACACCCTCAAGCAAGACCACATTCCTGGTCTTCTTGAATCTTCCCGTTTATTCCGAGAACACGCGGTTGACCCTCTCGTATACCCGCGATCGCCTGCCGCAGTGTTGCCACTGTTCGGCCATAAAGTACAGACGGTCATATCGGCCGTACCCGTTGAGAGTCCTTTCGATCTCCTGCCTCGGCTTTACCTGCACGTACTCTCCCGGATTCATTCCCAGGGGTCCCTCTACAGGCGGCACCGCTTTGTCCTCAGGCGCCTCAGCATTATCCAACCCGTCCAATGGTTCACTTGAACGAGATCTGGATCAGGTCTTCGCAATGAGGTTGAATCAACACCAAGCCTTCGAGACCCGGGGAGTAATACTTCTGGCTGAACTCTCTTTCATCTCTCTCAGACGGAGGATCTTCATTGTTCCAGCCGACAAGGCCGTACATCTTATCATCTCTGTACACGATCACAGGGCTAATCTCGAAGAAGCTGGCCACCTTTCTGGAATACTCGGGGATAAAGAAAAAGACCCAGGATTCGCATTGCCGGTCCGGATAGACCATCGCGCCCCATTTTCGTTTCGTGCTGTAGACCCCGTCGTTGAAGAAGGGTCTGCTTCTGAGCAGGTCAACCTTTGCGAGACCGTTCTCCAGGGCAACTTTGAGCGTGAAATAGTATTCCGCCGATGCGGCGCCCCTCTTGATGTATATCTCGTCTCCATGCAGGATCCCCGTCCTTCTGGCAAACAGCGTTTCATTTTGGATCTCGCAAAGCACACCTGCTACACTCTTGTCTCCTTCCTCGATCAGCAAGAGAAACCCGCGGAGGAAAGAGTCCTTCATCTGGCTGTAAGAATCAAGATCGGCAAGATTCTCAAACCTCTTTCGAATGTGGGGCGCGTACATCTCATTATAGAAGAGATCGAAATCCTTCGGATCCTTTGAAACCCGGCACGCGAAGGTCGGGTTCTTGTCCATTTTATTGGAAAACTGCCTCTTGTTATGTTGGAACCGTTTCTTGATCTCACCCCAGCCGCCCGACATATCGATACAGGAACATATGAGCGTCTGACTCCTGAAGTGTGCCGACCTCCGGAATTTCGGTTCATACTTCCGAGGAAGTACGGCAACACACATGTCGATCGAATTGGAGTAGTCTTTCAGAACCTTTTGCAGGGATGGGATCAAGATGCGCCACTTTTTCAGAACGGCAGGGAATTCCTCGTACATGCGGGGAAGCATATAGTCCATGAGATCGGTGTTTTCCACGAAGAGGCAGCGGAACGCGTCGCCTCCGTTTCTCAGTTTGCCTTCAACCAGAGTGGCACGGGTGACATACCGGGACGCTACCTGATAGATCTTGCACTTCACTTTGCCCATGAAGCCCAACACTGTCTTTCCCCCTTCCCCGGATTCCGGCTGCTGAACCGGCAACAGACACGCGTGGCCAGGACCGCATGGTCCTATCTCCGCTTAAGATGAAATCTAGCAGATTGTACCGCCCTGTCAATGTTGGGTCCGTGCGGGCAACGCCTGCGAAGGCCCTTAAATGATCTATCTGTAAACGTCTTTCCCCGAAGGAATGGTTGGCGAGTATGACACGACTGAGCGGTTCCTGACAAGTGAAAGGCATGCATGCTTGATCATTGTCTGCGGGGCAGGCCAGAAAAACGAAGGAACTGAAGAGAGATCCATGTCCCCGTCGCGTGTCTCCTTCAGGACCCCTGCGTCACGTGCCGCTCGCCGTGTCGGCAGCCTTTGACTGTTTCAGACACGCGTCCCGCATCACATCTACGGGCACGTCCCGATCCAGCCAGATCTCCAGGGCTTTCGCCCCTTGCTGAACCAACATTTCCAGGCCGTCAACGATGATGGCTCCCCTCTCCCGGGCTTTTTTTAAGAATAAAGTGGGCCTGGGGGCATAGATCAGGTCATAGACCACGGCCTGAGGCTGAATACGTCCGATCACGTCCTCAGATACAGGAAGCTGGTCTCCCTTGGGAAACATTCCTATCGGCGTGGCATTGACGACGAGCTTCGCCCCCGATATCTTCCCCTCCAGTTCATCCCAGGGATGGACCCTGAGGACATCGTGTACGGGCGTGTTCTTCCAGCTTTCGGCAAAATCGGTCAGTTTCTCGGGATTGCGTCCAAAAACATGGATTTCCCGGCAGCCCAGGGACTGGCAGCCCACGACAACCGATCTTGCCGCGCCTCCGTTTCCCAGGATGACGGGGTTGATGTTCTTCCAGTCCTCATCCATACCCGTGAGAGGGGCAGTAAAGCCAAAAGAATCGTAGTTGGTTCCCTTCCAGCCGTTCACGGTCCGCAAAACTGCGTTCACGGCTCCCGACAACCTTGCCTCCGGGGTGATCTCCGTCAGCAGGGGCATAATGGCCTGCTTGTGGGGAATGGTAACGCTGAATCCCTTTACGTCGATGGCTTCGAATCCTCGAAGCGCCGCAGCCAGGTCCCCGGGCTTCACGGAAAAGGGAACATAAACATAGTCGGCTCCAAGATGCTCTATCGCCGCATTGTGCATCACGGGAGAAAGCGAATGGCCGATGGGATAGCCAACAACCCCCAGTATCTTCGTCGTTCCTTTGATCATCATCACACCACCACGCTAAGATTGCTTGATTAGAACACAAGAATAATCCCGCACCAAAACAAGCATGTCAAGGTTAATATGGGACGGTATACTTCAGACAGTCATGCGTTTCGGAGTGAGATAACGCATGATCTCCGATATCGCACACGCAATGTGACAAAGGCTAATTCCCGTAGCCGCCGCTTTCGATGCGCGTGAGCACCCCGTTCTCAAATGTAAGGTTGTAGACAAAGGAAGACGGGCCCAGGTTATACGTCCATTCCTCTATTTCGACAACGTCGTAGTACCCGGAAGGCAGTCCTCTCGTCACGGTTCTTCTCGCTACCGATGTGGGAGCATCACACTTGAGTGTGACTATCAAAAGCCTGTCGTTGGTCCGGACTATGGCTCCATTGGGACACCTGAACATGTCCCAGGTCGTCGCCCCTGCAGAAGCGCACGATATGCACAGGCAGAACGCGGCCAATACGATGGTCAGCAATGTATCTTTCATCTCGTCACCTTACACCTGTCAAGACCGTTCCGGACACATCTGCATACGATCAATACTATCGTAGAGATGTTGAAGTGTCAAATGGGTGCCGGTGGAGTATTGTGAAGCTGCTGTCTGCAGGATGGTGTCCGCTGTTGACGAAAAGAAGGGGCATTTGATAAGATTTCCGTGGTGCTATTTCCTGAAAAAAGGTACGGGGATTTCATTGCAGCTGAAACACAGGTTCGAAATATGTTAAGGATGGATGTGAAGACCGGCAGATATCAGACAATGATCGGCGTTCTTTTGATGTGTTTGCTCTTGCCGGTGGCGCACCTTGCACACGGCAATACAACAGGGACGGATGATGCCCTCTTCGCCGCCGCGGCTGCAGGTGACGTCAAGGCGGTCAGGGAGTGTACCGGACAGGGCGCGAGCGTGAATGCCCGCTCCGCGACAGGCGAGACCCCGCTCCACGTGGCGGGCTCGGAGGAGGTCGCCCGGTTTCTGATCGAACATGGCGCTGATGTGAACGCCCGGGACAACGATTTCGGGATGACACCTCTTTTCAACCAGAGCGTTGGCGTCGGCAAACTCCTCATTGAGAAGGGCGCTGATGTGAACGCCCGGAGCGGGAAGGGGACAACGCCTCTTATGTGGGCGGTGTATTGGGACGCCATGGCTAAGGCAAAATTCCTCATTGAGAAGGGCGCCGACGTCAATCTTGCCGACGAGTACCGGAAGAGTTCCCTTCATATTGCGGCCAATTGGAACAGGAAAGAACTCGCCCTTGTCCTTCTGGCAAACGGCTCGAACGTGAATGCCCGCGACGCTTCGGGCTGGACTCCCCTGCACTGGGCAGCCTTTGAAGGGGGACCGGAGGTCGCAGATGTTCTCATATCCCGCGGCGCCGATAGGAACGCACGCACCACCCGGGACCGAATGATCTTTCCGGCGGGATCGACCCCTGTCGATGTGGCAAAAAAAGCACGGAACGGCCAGATGGCACTCTATCTCACAGGACCCAGGTGAAAACCGCTATCAGCAAGCCGACCGTCAGCAGGGCAGTCCCTGCCCATAGGAAAATACCTATTGACCCCAACGGATGCAAGCGCATGGCCCTGTAATAATGTTTCCTGCACCAGCTAAGCGTGACGGGAACGGCTCCCGGAAAGTGCAGGACGTGGCCCGGTTCTCCGCACCTGTCGCAGAGCCCGCAAAATCCTTCAGGAACACCCTGTTTGATCAGTAGCTTTGGATTCTTCTTCCACAGATCACAGTGACAGCGTTCAGGCGGCCACTCATCACTGCGCCAACGCTTGAAAAGCATCGAAACCCCCTTCCATCCCGGCATCATTACGTGAGACCCTGCGGCTGGAAAAGGGCCCGTATCTCGTCCGATACGCCCCTAAAGTCCAGATGCATAGCCAGTTCCTCAAGGGTGAACATGAACTCCCGAAAGGACGCATTGCCCCTCGCGCATACCTTGCCGCGTTCGTCCTCGATGAGGCCGGAAAGGTAGTATATCTTGCCGGTCTTTTTAAGAAAACTTCCTGAAGCACGGTATACCTTGCCGCACTCAACGGGCCTTTTGAACTCCACTTCGATTCTCGAGGTGGCACACATTTGCCTCGTCTGAGTGAATACGGTCCACCACATGACCTCGTCAAGTATTCCCGACACGATGCCGCCATGGAGTATTCCGTCATAGCCCTGGAACTTATCGCTGGCCGTGAATTCGCATGCCGCCTTGCCATCACCGTAGCGCAACTCCAGGCCAAGGCCGCCGGTGGCAGGACCACAGAAAAAGCATTTCTTGTAGCCCGGCAAAAGTCCATCCATCATTCACTCCTCTCCATCTTTTCAGGCATCACCGCCCAAGATACCCTCATTGCCATTTCTGCCAGTGAATGTTCTCCGGCTTGTATTTGTCCTTCGGTTTATCCGCTCCAGTGGGGTACCCGATGGGAATAACGTTCAGGGGGATCACATTTTCGGGAATCCCGAGAGTCTTTCTCAGGACGTCCATCCTGTCCTTATAGGGATCTGATCCCCGGTATTCATACTAATTGTCTGAGATTATTGCACTCCCGGACAAGGATAGCAAGTGAACAGGAACGATCCCATCTGCAGTTCCCCTTTCGGCCACTCGCACCTTCGCACCCACAAAGGTCCGGACAATAACGGAAATAGAATCTCAGATAGTGACAATACGCTGTCACTCGGCTATTATAAGGTGGGGATGGCGAAAGGGGGCATGCATGTCGTACAAATTCGATTCTCTGTTGATCATCTTGAACAAGATCGACAGCGGGGCGCGGGTCACAGCGGATTCGCTGCGGGAAGAACTGGAAGTAAGCAAGCGGACGGTGCACAGATACATAACCACCCTGCAAACCGCCAATTTCCCTATCGACTATGACCGCGATAAAAGAACCTACGCCTTCACCGGCGGGTACACCCTGAAGAAGCCGAACCTCTCCATAGAGGAGACCCTGGCCTTCTCCCTCGCCCGGAAGATGCTGGGCAATTTCGGCCCGGGGATGGAAAAAAGCCTGGGAAGCATCGAAGAAAAACTCGCCGTCGCCAATGCGCCGAACCTGAACCGTTCCATCCTCGTGACCGAAACGGTACCTGCCGGTACGGAGAGGTATTTTTCCCCCATCCACCGGGCGATCATCAACCACCAGAGGGTCGAGATGACCTACCAGGGTTTCTACGCCAGGAAAGCCACCCTGAGCGAGGTCGATCCATATTACCTTTTCTTCTCGAACGGCATCTGGTATTTCAGGGGTTCTTACCACGCGGACAAGACGGCAAGAACCTTCGCCCTCGACCGTATCCAGTCTTTGACAGTGCTGGACAGGTATTTTGTTCCCCCAAACCTCACCCCGGAAGAGGAGGTCTCCGGTGCCTTCGGCGCCTTCATCGACGGCGACCCCGTTGATGTGGTCCTGAGATTCGACGAAACCTATAGGCCTCTCATTCTCAGAAAGACCTGGCACCCGAGTCAAAAGCAACGCGAACTCCCCGACGGCCGCATCGAGATAACGTTCCGCGTGAACGGCATCCTGGGTATCGGCAACTGGATCCATCAGTGGATACCCCACGTGGAGGTCGTGAAGCCCAAAGAACTGCGCGACGCGTTTCTGGACGATCTCGAGAACGCCATGAAAAAGCAGGGGAGGAAAAACTAATACCCCTGTTTTGTCGATTTTTTTCTCTCCACTGACATACTGCTGTCGCACGGCATTGTTACACTACAGGCAAAAGGAGCGATGGCCGTGGGCGGCGCAGAGAGATGCGACGGGGAGGAGACAGTTTTGTGTGACTGGTGCGGGGAGGAGGAGGCGCTGGGTGTGTTTTTCGTTCCCGGCAGGGGTGTCCTCAACCTCTGTGCACATTGCAGAACGTTTCTCGTGGCTATCCTTATTGACGAGACCTGAGGAGGGCAACGTGAAGACCACTCGCAGAAAAACATGGCAACGTCTCCTAATAATCCCGGCGATTCTCGCGGGACTCGTCATGCAAGTGCCCGCCGGGTAAACCACGAAGGTCTGCGACAGGAGCTGAAACATAAAGGGCTATATCAAAGAAACCGCAGCTACGACAGGAACTGGAAGCACAAAGGAAGCCTTCGGGATTCCAACCGGTGAAGGCTCAAGCGGCAACCGGCCCGGTAAACCTAAACGTCTTCTCTTGCCGGACTGTTCGATAGCCTCCGGAGTTAAGGCCAATCATTCGGAACTGCGCGGCTGTGGTGCCAGTCCAGCCCGCTCAAGCCTGTCTTCCAGTTCGCCGATGTACGCGGAAAGGGTGTTCAGAGTTTGCTCCATCGAGGAACGGACGTCACTGTCGAGCTGGTCCAACCTTGCGAGGACGGCAGCTCTCGATTCGGCATCCAGGTCCACCTGTTTCTTCATTTCCCCATCGAGAAATCCGCGCAGTTCCGTGAAACGCGAGGCTTCGGCCTGCTGTGCCAGCTCCCGGTTTGTATGCAGTTCCTTTGCGTTACGTCGGGCCTCCAGGAGAAACGACGTCTGCAGATAAACAACGAACACGAGGAAAAATGCCGCAAGAAAGATCAGAAGCCCAAGCATGACCAACCCGAGGGGCGCTTGAACGACGGCAACCCCAAGAGAAAGAGTTGTCGGTGTCAAAAACGAGTTCCAGTTGAGCACCACGAAAACTGCAACTGCTGCCATAACCAACGCCAGAAACAACGTACGAATCTTCATACGGACCAACCTCCCTTTGGGGGTTAATGCCCCATCCCCATGATACAGTCCCTACCTGTATCAATTGCAGCAGACTCTGCCTGATTCACTCTGAATGGAGAGGGTTAGACTTCCAAACCTGACGCTCCCTCGAAAAAAAATGGCCCGACCGGGATGGGGTGTGCGTCCCCTCCCATTGTCAGCAGCCGCCGCGTATTTCTTCGTACCAGGCGATTTCACGGTGGAACTTGAAGGAAACATTGAGTCTCACCCGATAAGTCGCGACCTTCCCGTTTTCCACCGTTACATCCTGTTTCACCACCTCTCCGACGCGAAGGTCCTTGACGTTTTTCGCGGCAGTCTCTATGGCCGTTCTGGCCGCGTCTTCCCATGAGACCGTGCTGGTGCCAACGATCTCGCTGATGACGTACACCCTGTCTATGTTGTCTCCCATAATAAACCTCCTTCCGGCCATCGTTATTCCCGGCCATATGGTCTTAATAACACATATGCCGGTTGTGTCAAGGCAGCGTCGTCCCCATCCGTCAGGATAGCGTGGTTTGCATCAGGAGACCGGGGGCCCTGAGGCAGGGTCGCTGATCCTCAATGGCGGGAATTTCACTATGTCAACAGTCGTCGAGGCTACCGTGATGTCCGCTTCTTCGCCGAAGGACTTAAGGAGCTCGCCATGGATCTGCCCTTTTATCGATCTGCGATCCCTTGCTTCGACGATATAACGCAATGTCAGCTCGATCCAGTTGTCCGTCATGGCAATGTAGACGGATGGTTCCACAGGCACTGCGGTGAGAGAGGGGTATTTTTTTATCATCTCCTCGAATTCCGCCCTTGCCTCGGAGTGAAATCCCTGTGTCAGCTCCTGCCCCTTTGCCAGTATGATCTCGACGGCTCGGCGCCAGTCCGTATCGTAAGTGACGGGGACCATGATCTCGTCCCAGAGGTATCGCGAATCCTGGGTGTAGTTGAACACGGGGTCCGAGAAGACCACGCGGTTTGCCAGGCTTACCACCCTGCCCGTATACTGGTCCGCCTTCACCCATTCGCCGATCTCCATAACCGTGGTTCGCAGCAAACTGATGTCAAGAACGTCTCCGACAACATTGCCTATCCGTATCCTGTCTCCGATCCTGAATATGTTTCCCGTGATTATGTTCAGGTAACCGGCAAAAGAACCTATCACCTCCTGCGAAGCAAAGGCGACGCCCGCCCCCAGAATGCCGATAATGGTCGCAAAATTGCTACCCAGCCCAAAGACCACCACAAGAATGACCACGACGGCCGAAATGTACGTGATCTTGCGGACGAGCATGCTCAGCGTCTGCATTTGGGACAGGTCATTGACGCGATTTCTCAGGAGCCTCGCGGCCATGCGGCTCACCACGACGGCAAGGCAGATAACAATGATGGAAATGGCAGACTTTTGTAGTATCTCAAGATAGAACGGCGGGATCTGCGGCATGATCAACCTCCCCGAGGTTTCGCATTCCTGCTCCATTTGCCGGGCCGGCTTGTGTTTGCGCCGTTACTTTTTTAATTCTCCTGTACTCTCAGGCAATTTGCAAGAAATAAAACTGTTTCTTCGATCGTCTCGAGGCCCGCAAGGCGATCGGGAGCGATCCCGCCGCCGCCTGTGTGGACGGCATCGGCCACCCGGCCGAACTCCTCCTTCTTGTCAAGGACACAGCCGGCAACGATCAGACCGACCCCGCCTTCGGCGAGAGCGAAGAAAGCCTGGCCCGGATCACAGGTTAAGCGTATGAAGACAGCCAAGCTGTCTGGTTATTGAATTCGAGTCCGGTCAGACGATTGCTGATAACAAATCGATTAATATGGTGTATACTTCCAATAGGCGTTCTTCTAAACACACGGTGCGTCTGGGCAGGAATCAGGCACTTGCTCAAGCACGGTGCCCCCGGGGCGGGGGCGAAACGGTCATGAAAGCCTCCAAATAGGTCACAAGGAGGGCCGACATGACCGCGAACTTGGAAGCGGTATTCGCATTACGAACGGTGGCAACCTTGATCATGTTGGTTGCACCAACTTGAAGGAGCATGGCACCGATGGCTTCGTTGACAGAGATCATCATGAAGATGAAGCGCAGATCATTTAATGTGATAACTGAGACGAGGTCATAGAGTAGAAGCGAACAAGATCGTAGAGTGGAAGTGGACACGGCCCATGAAGAACGCCAGGCCCCCGGGAAACCGGGGGCTTTCTTGTTAAGTGTGAAACCGCGCTGTACCACTTTTTCCTGTAGCCTTTTCTTTTCTCATGCGCATCTGATAATATAGAACGTTGATGTGATAAATGATCTTGCCGCTACAGGAGGAGCCATGGAAAACCGCCGGGAGCACGATCAGCGCGTAGCTGAAATATTGGGTGCAGAGAACGCGACTGTTTCCCTTGAATCACTCACGCTCTACCGCGACTATCTCAGTCGGCATCTCGATATGCCCTGCGTAATGACAGGTATTGAAGGATTCCGCTGGGATGAGAAGTATGTGTTCGGCTATGCCGACGAAGCAGAACGCGAGGCCTTGAAGACAGACCATCCTTCCGAAACCGATATTTATGAACTAAAGCGTTTCGAAGACCTCATCGACGAAGAAGCCGGGGTGCTTGTCAAGGTCAAACGAACTCGCGACAATCGTCGTTTCATCCTCGATCTGGCCGCGCTGAAGGCTGTGGACGAAACATCCAGGAACCATACGCTCCTCGACGATTATTCGATGTGGTTTGTGAGATGCAGGAACTGACATTCGACACCAGCATGTAGTGCAGAGATGCGAAGGTTCGCCCCGTTTTCTTCTGCCACGATCGAACCTACTTGCTTCCCTTGACCAGTCGAAGGGTCTGCAGCATATCGTAGGCAGTTTTTATGTTCCTCTCGTACAGCCTTGCCGGGGATGTATAGAAGAAGACGTGGTAGACCTGGTCCGAGGCGCGGGGGATGATGACGGCCCACTGCTGGAATTTGTCTCCCTGAAGCGTGTAAGTAACGCCGAAGGTGATCGCGTTCACAGGTGTGCCCCCCTCGGATGCAAAGGGAAAAGTCTTCTCATTGAAGAACTGCGTTCCCGGGTCGTTCTTTGTGAACTGTCGTTTAAGATCGGAGACCAATGAACCTTCGTTCTGATGGGTGCCACCGTACTTTGCCGAGGCAACGTTCTGCACCGTCACCGTCGTGTAATAGTCATCGGTGCCCCTGGGGCCTGCGAAGAGCACGGTGACCCTGTCGGGTTTGTCGACACCCCAGCCGGAAGGATAGCGGATCTCGTAGCCGGCCCATTTTTCATAAAACATATTCGTCAGATTGCCGGGGACCTTATCTGCCGAGAGTGCCGCCGACGCCATGAACACAACGCCTATCACCACGCCTATCAAAACTGCCATTCTTCGCCTCTGCATACCCTGCCTCCACTTTCCTGTCAATCAGCCTTCCCTATTTTCTGATAATACAAACCCGATGACAAGCTTAAAAACCATGGACCTCAAGAAACCGGGGGGAAGACAACGCGGACCCGGGAACCAAACTCCAGGGCAAAAGGCTTGACATGTTTTACCTTGAATACGACAATAAAGAAAATACATTCAGGGGGGCGGTTATGCGGAAAGTGAACGCAACGTTTCGCGATTGGTGGGGAATATCGCTGGCGGTATTCTGTTTTGCTGCTGCTTGCGTGCTCGGAGCGAGTTATGCGTGCGCGGCGGACACACCGCCCAACGGCAGCTACAAAAAAACCTGCACGGCCATATATTACAACGCCAGCGCAGACAGGATAACCAGCGCGAGCTGTAAGAAAATGGACGGCAAATCGAATACGACACAGTTTCACAACTGCAACCAGTGCATCAACAACGGCGGTGATATTTCGAACTGCAACGGAGCACTCGAATGCACCGGCGTCAATCTCCCGAACGTAGGTTCTTATCAAAGGTCCTGCTGGTGCTGCAGGATGGTGGGCAGCACGTTGGGGTGCTACTGCAATCCAAAAAAGGGCAGATCAACATGGACGACTTTGACTAACGCGGCCAGTTATTCAGATATCTGGAATGATAATGGCAAACTGAAAGGCAAATAGTCACCCGCACAGAGAACCTGAAAGGGGGTAAAGTGCATGGAAAGAGTGCAGAGAAAGTCTGGTGACCTGTGGAAGATTTTGGTGATCATACTTTGCTTTGTTGCCGTCGACCTTCTCGGGGCGGCTTACGTGTCAGCCGACCCGCCGGCACCCAACGGCACATACAAGAAGACGTGCAGAAACATAAGCTACAACCCCGCTGCGGACAGGTTAACAGCGAACTGCGAGAAGTTAGACGGCAGCTGGAAAGGTACGCAGTTCAGCAACTGCAACCAGTGCCTCGCCAGCCACGGCGATATAGAGAATTGCAACGGGACAATAGAATGCACCGGCGTCGGAATTCCCAACGTCGGCTCTTACAAGAGGTCGTGCTTTTGCTGCAGGATGCAGGGCAGCACGCTCCGCTGCTACTGCATTGCCAGGAACAATGCGTCGCGATGGACGTCCCTGACCAACGCCAGCAGTTATAGAGATATCTCGAATGAGAACGGAACATTGAAAGGCAGACGATAACCACGATAGCAACTATTGCGGCCCAATCCCATCAGCATTCCGGGTCAGGCCGCGGTCTTTTCTTTATCTTTGGTCTTCGGCGCTCAAGCCATTCAACCGGCTGTAACCGTGTTTTTGGCCGCCAGAATCCTCTCCTCTCTGTGTGTGTCCTGCCCCTGAGACCGCCGCAGATGCTATCTCACGCATGCGTCCCTGCCGTTGTATCTCGTGTAGTTGTAGCCGGGGTTGCACCGCACACAGGCATTCCTGCCGTTGTAATTTCTGTAGTTGTAGCCGGGATTACACCGCACACATGAGTCCCTGCCGTTGTAGTTCGTGTAGTTGTAGCCCGGATTGCACCGCACACAGGCATTCCTGCCGTTGTAGTTCGTGTAGTTGTAGCCCGGATTGCACCGCACACATGAGTCCCTGCCGTTGTATTTCGTGTAGTTGTAGCCGGGGTTGCACCGCACACAGACATTCCTGCCGTTGTAGTTCGCGAGAAAATAGCCGGGGTTACATCTGTTTTTGGCACCGGGTGTCTGTGCACTCGGTGTCTGTGCGCTGGGGGTCTGGGCACTCGGTGTCTGTGCGCTGGGGGTCTGGGCACTCGGTGTCTGGACTGATACCGCACACACGGTGGTGGCGAATAATACGACGCAGACTGCTGCAAACAGTAAAGAAAAACTACTCAAGGCCAGCGTATGTCTCATGGTGTCCTCCCGTGTTGTATTATGGCTCTTATATATATCAGACAACAGCAATCGTGGTCAACAAGGTACGTCACAGAGACGGGGCGGGTGCAGTCTCTGACATTGGAAGAGACAGCCGCTTCATCGCTCATGACGATGGAACAATGTTGGACACAAAGACGAAACTGATGTGGGCGGGGAAGGACACTTAGACGACTATTCTACGTATCTCCGCCTTCTGGTTGACGAAATTCACGATAAGACCGATCTTGTAGTTGGTTGCCTTGAGTATGCCGATGAGGTCCACTTCGTGCTGTTTCTGTATCTTCTCTACGGTCATGATATCGATCACGACCTGGTCTTCGACAATGACATCGGCAAAGTACTCGCCCACGTCGACGCCTTTGTACTTTACCTTCACCGCCACGTGGCTTCTGCCCCTTAAGCCCTGTTTCCTCAGCTCCAGCATGAGGGCATTCTCGTACACCTTGTCCGGGAAACCGCTGCCGAGTTCCTTGTTGACCTCAATAACGGCGTCGCTCGCCGTCTTGACGATCTTGTTGACATCCAGCGCCGCCTCGCCGGGGTCGACAACGCCCCTCCTGATCCGCGCGTTGATCTGGGTCAGGATCTCTTCATCATGATCAAAGGACTTCTGTTTCATTCACACCTTTAAATTGACTTGTAGTTTCGATATCTTATCTGAGACCGTAAAATGGGTCAAGCAAAAATATGAGGGAGCGGCAAGGCGTGATCACTTCAACGGTTAATGCTTGAATACCTTGAACGATCTCTTATGCGCTCGCGCCTTTCGTCAGGATACGAGTCCGCCGGTACAGCCTATAGATGATATACGCTGGAAGTACTCCTTTTCGTCGGAGAATTCCAGGTAATGGATTATTTGATCGACGGCAACAGCCGTCTTTAGCCCTGAGGCCCAGTCATTCATGTCGACGGGCACCTCACCGACAATAAAACTCCGGCCAAAGAGTTCCTTTATTCTCGGTTTCTTGATCGCAATGCCCCCTGTAAATCCCTCAGAGGGGTTCATCAAGTACACGAGCAATACTTCTCCTTCGAAATGATACATGACATTATCAGCCTTGCCCATCTTCTGCCTCGCTTGCTCTCGTTGAATTATATGGACACCTGTGCTCCATGCTCTGTGCCATCCCCTATTCTTAATCAAATTCATAGTCCTGTGCAATAGAAAAACCATCAGGCATGGAAAGGACACGGATATGGACCCAGACCACAGCCGGCAGTTCTTTCGTCTCACACATTATGCCTTGCAAAACAAGACCAACAAGGGCAAAATTGAAATAATCCAACTATACGACCGGGGGAACCGTGAAACTACTACCACTGCTGCTGGCCGCAATCGCCATGCTGGCCGGGTATTCCATACTGCCAGGACAACCCGAAGATACCGGTTTTCTCACGAAACATGTATCGACAAGCCTGCCAGTGAGCGAAACCTATGACAATTTGCGGCAAGGCTTCAGGTATTGTGACTTCGCAAATGTCGGCGTCCCGCGCTGCAAGCCGCCGAAAAGTGACGGGGCAGTCTTCTGTAATGTCTACACGGGGGACACCGCAGGGAAAACAAGCCGGGTCCTGGGCACAATACAGCTTTCGCCTGCGCCAACGGGCACGCAAGCGGTTCTGCGGGTGCAAACCCACGTTGCGAACAGGGAAGATATCCTGACAGCATGGGAAATACTCATGTCCGGCAAAGTAAGGGAAGCCTGCCCTTGAGGCGCAAGAACGGCGCCGAGCGGTCAAGAAAAGATCAATAAGGGCAGGATGTTATCAACAGGCAGACCAGACAGCATGACAAACAGATCTGGCCTTACCCATCGTTGACTTGAACCACGTTACCGCTCGCCTCGGGATAAATCACAACGAAACCTGTGCGTGAGGAGTGTACGTCAGGAGCGCTCGAATACCACTAATTCGCGTGTTTCCGCGATGCCCGGTTCAACCGGTGTTTCCAGTTTCTTCTCTGTCGTCCTCTTTCTTACGGGAGTTTTCGCTTCCAGTTTTTCGACCTTCGCGCCGAGGGCCGCAAGTTGCGCGGTGAGGCGGCTATCCACGGCCACCTGTGTGTCGTTGGCAACCATGGTCTTCAGTGTTTCCAGCTGACGATTTGCATTATCCAGATGTTTCCTTGAGTCTTTGACTGCCTTGCGCTCGATGAACAGAGTGATCTGTGCGGTGAGCTTTTCGATACTCTCTCTTGCTTTGATAAATTCTTCGATGCTTGTCATTTTTTGCTCCTTTTACATTGGTTCGCCGGGTAATCTGCAAGGAATCAAAAGGTTATTGTATTCCTTATAGGCCGACCCCGTGAATAGCCGGGGGGAAAAGAAGGTGAGATTGACCTTGCTTATAGTATACTCTTTTCCGAGAGATATGACACTAACGAATCTCTTGAACCTGCCAGATAATGAAGGACCTTCTTCGGAAGCACTCGTCGGTTCCTTGACACAATGGTGGCGGCAGGTCATGATCGTTGCTCCCTCATGCAATGCCGAGCCTTTCATTGGTGACTTTTTGGCGGATCTTGGATCGCTTCAAAAGCTCCATTGTTTCTCTGTAATGAATGCTGATAGACTCGCTTGTCATCGACCTCAGCACCTCCAGATCCCTGGCCCTGAATTCCCGATCGAGGCTCAGATAGGCTTTATGATCGGGACTAAGCCAGAAATACAGGTACTCGTACGCATCCTGCTCCGGTGTTGGCGATATCCTTCGGAGCGAGCTGCTTTCCGGGATCCGGGCATAATGCGGGTTGTTGAAGCTCATTACATAACCCTCTTGCGTGAGCCATTCGGGGCACTCATCAAGCAACTCTGCAGCAAGCTGGTTCTCGATCAACAGTCTTGCACCTTTTTTTGTACTTTCCAGTCCCATTGCCCTTGCAAGAGTATCATCCTGCGGCAGTTTCTTATCGTAGTTGTCGTAGGTGAGGCGGGGTTCGAATTGCAGCCGGCCTCTTACAATAGCACCTCTCAAAAGCATTCCTTTGTAGAGCAGCCTGGCATAAACGGAGTGCAGCTGTTCAAGGGCGGTACTCACATCGTCGCCATAAAACAACAGGCTGTCGCTGAACATTTCGACGGTGGCCATACTGTTCAGCCGACAATATTCCGACAGGCTTTCAAAGGTAATATCGTAAAACTGGTTTAATTTTTCCTTCGCGACGCTAGGATTGAGCCTGTAGTAGCCGGAGATGCCCAGCAGGTCGCCGTAGTACGTAAAGTCCATGCGTCTTTCTCCTGATGCAAGATAATGTTCTTTAGAAACACCGAAGTTCGCACCCATTGGCAACTCCGTATTGCATCACAGGGCTCTGAGATCGTAAGCCCAGACCTTCTCGTTACTGTCCCCGATAGTTGCCTTCCTGAATCCGGCCTCCTTAAGATAGAAAAGAAGGTTCGTTCTTTCTGTGATCCTGTCTACCGAATCCTTGCAAAAAAGCGGAGAAAGCAAGCTGATGGACGTTATATCCGGGCCGCTCAGCTCAATGTCGACAGAGAGGCCCTTGCTGATGAAGTACTGGTCGAGTTCATACGTCATCATTTCCCGCTGTTTCATCATGAGTTGACGTGTAACAGAAACGCCCGGCTTCCCGGCATGTTTTGCCCCGGCTTCCCCTATGTGTCCTGCAATCACTTTGATTTCCGGCTGAGATTGATCCTTCTGGGCTAATCCGGAACAATCCGCGAAAGGTTTTTTCATTTGGAGCCTCCATCATATATGGCTATGCACTAAGAAACATACCGTAAGAAGCGATCGATTCTGCGGTAATCCGTCCTGAATCGAAGGTGGTGTCCGTTACGCGTGATTTAGGCAAAGCACAGTATACCATAGAGAGCCTCGTTAATGATAGGGACAAGGATGGGCGATACTTTTTATAGTCCAGTTCACCGATTACCTGTGCCGTGCTCGTGCTTCGGGTCTATGGTCCTTAAGGGGTGGTTGCAGCGGGCCGGAATAAAAAAAGCAGGTCTGGATACCCCAGACCTGCTCGGGACAAGTTAGCCTCGTACTACGTTCGATGCGGCGGGACCCTTGGGACCACTCACCACCTCAAAGCTGACACTATCGCCCTCAGCAAGGGACTTGAAGCCGGAGTCCTGTATGGCGGAATAGTGGACAAACACGTCCACGCCATCCTCTTTCGTGATAAAACCAAAACCCTTTGCATCGTTGAACCACTTCACTGTTCCTTTTGTCATATCGACATACCTCTTTTGTTAGAATTTGAAGCATACGGAAATTGAGTTATGAAGAAACGACAAAAAAGACTTTTTCTGCGGCAACCAATAACGGAGAGTCCCGGTACTTCAGTACTGTAGTATCTCATAATTATGAGAGGATTACAACAAAAATGCCGAACCTGTCATGAGAGCCGGGCTACGAAGCTGAAGATGTTGAGGTAAACGGGTCTGACCTTCACCATACGGGTCAGCGCGAGCTGTCACCCGGAAAGCTCGTCACCGGCACACTGGTTTTGAAGAAGGAGCCTTACCTAAAGCTTTTATAGAGGGTGACTTGTTTACTCTTTGGTGGTGCAACGTCCTGGAGCCGGGTCTGGCCTATTCCTGGAAACTCTCCAGTTTCCTTCGCCTTGCCGGGTGGCGCAGCCTTCTCAGAGCCTTGACCTCGATCTGACGGATACGTTCACGGGTAAGCCCAAAGACATCACCCACTTCTTCCAGGGTAGAATCTCTCTTCTCGCCGATACCAAACCTCATCCTAATAACCTTCTCTTCTCTCGGAGCAAGGGTTGACAAAACCTTGTCTATTTCCTCTCTGAGAGAGACATCAACGAACTCCATAAAGGGTGAAGGGGCTTTTACGTCTGCGATAAAGTCACCGAGTTTCGATTCATCATCTCCGATCGGGGTTTCGATTGATACAGCCCCGCCGGAAATCCTCATGATCTTTCTGACTTTCTCCAGGGGAAGTCCGGCTTTAAGTGAAATTTCTTCCCGGTTCGGCTCTTTCCTCAACTCCTGGAAGAGGGCTACGGTGGCCTTGCCGATCTTGTTCTTGGCTTCAAGTATGTGGATCGGTATCCTGATAGTCAGTCCGCAATCTGCGATCGCCCGTGTTATGGCCTGCCTGATCCACCACGTTGAGTATGTCGAGAACTTGCAGCCTTTCTGATAATCAAATTTGTCAGCAGCCTTCATGAGTCCCATGTTGCCTTCCTGGACAAGGTCAAGGAAGGAAAGGCCATTGTTCGTATATTTCTTGGCAATATTGATGACAAGCCTCAGGTTCGCCTGAACGAGCCTGTCCTTGACAGCCTTCAGCCCATTGTCAATTTCGCTCAGTTCCATCAATTTCTGTTTTACGGTCTTTGCCTCGCCATCATTCATTGACTTCGTCCGCTGCGTGATCTTCCTGATGATCTCTACGAGGACTTTCTTGTTGATTCTGAGGTTAAGCAGGATTTCTTCCACCTTGTCCTCGATCCTGCGCAGTTCACTGCCAAGTTCCCTCCTGCCTGGCTTGTCGGTTCCCGGCAGTATTCTCCTTATTCCTTCCCTCTTCTCGTGAAGACTTTTTATGGTATTGATGGAGGATATGGTCTCCTTCTTATATTTCTTCTCATCCTCGTGCGAGTAGTTCATTTCATCGATATTATTGATCACATCCAGTATGGTTGTGGTCTCTTTCCTCAATTGCTGACCTATTTCGTGGAGTTCGGTCACTGCCTGGGGCAGCCCAAACAAGATGATCTTTGTCCTCTTTTCGGCTTCTCCAATCTCTTTCGCTATCTGGTATTCTTCATCGGACTTGAGGGGTGACACATGCCCTATATCCTTTAAGTAGGCCGATACAATGTTCTCGGATGTTTCCGGAGGCAGCTTTTCAGCTTCTTCCCCGTCTATGCTCTTTTCCTTACGTGACCCAACCTTCTCCTCTATCGTTTCGACTATGTCGACATGAGGTTCTGAAACAAAGTCGAATACGTCTTCAACATCTTCGGCAAAAAGGATCTTCCCAGGGTGGTGATCATCGATTGTGTCGGGCCCAGAAAAGTTTTTCTTCATTCCCTCGTCCACCAGCTCTTTCTTTTTTCTGCTTCAGAGCATTGCATTCTATGTGCGCTAATAGGCTGGAGAGCCAGATATCAAAGCACCGATTATTGTTGCATATGCGATGTAACGCTCCGGTTGGTCCGTGGGCGCTCTGGAGAAAGTATCACCGGACACCGGGGAAAGTCGCGTGCAAGCCCTTTCTCACCGCTTCGTCCAGTTCATTCAACCCCAACGGTTTGGAAAGGGCCTCGGCAAACCCGGCAGCCCTTATCTCCTCTGCCAGAGGTGGCTCGATGTATCCCGTATAAAGTAGGATCGGAAGACCTTGCCGTATGCGTCTGAAACGCACTGCAAGTTCCAGTCCTGTTAGCTCAGGTGTAACGGGAGAACCTTTTCGTATACTCCCGACGACGGCAGCTCCTGGTCTTGTTTGCCCTGGCATAGCGGGCTCAACGATGGCAAGGTCGAATTTGTCGGGGTCTTGGGAAAACGTTTTTAACCCTGCCAGACTGGCCGTCTCAGCCTCCGCGCTATACCCCAACCGCTCGAGCATCGCCGTTGTTGTTGTCACCATATCCGCACCGTTGTCTACGACCAAAACATGGAATTTTCGTCCGGAAGCCATAATAGTTCTCTTTTCTGTTGGGAGCGCCTGGCAGAGGCCCCTGGGTTCTGGTAGTTTTCAGGAAATGGTAGAGAATCAGTTCAATGCAAGATAATTGATGACCAGATGCAACGGTACTGAAGTCTGATTATAGCACAAACCTTATAGAAATGATATGAAGAACCTGCACCCTCAACCACATCCAGGAACAATCCACGCACGCTCCGATCAAACAGCAACAGTAGTGCCCCACAGAGTCAGCCATTGTTTGTATCCTGGATCGATTGCAGACCCTTGATCGAATACGTGACAGCTTGCACACCGGTTCTGGAGTTTCGTAGACTCCCCGGGTTCTTCAATAGAGTCAATCTATTACGAGGGGTGCCCGCCCCGCCCGGCGCCGTATCCAGTTGATCGATCGAAGCACGGGCGCGCGTGAGACGATCCACCGTTCCAATTCATATTTGCCCCGGAAGTTCAGAAACATGATCCCGACGAAAATGGTCAGCAAACCCTGGCCCGGCAATACCAGCATAAAGATTCCTGCCACAACGAAGATGTAACCGAGCAGGTTCTTCGCAATCATCAGCACACCTCTTACCGCTGAATGCTGATCAGCCCAAGGTTTTCTGTGGTCCTTACCGCGTACGAAGTAGTTGAAGGGTATTCGAACTATGAAGAAAGGCACAAGTATGAGGGATCCTATGAAGACGACGATTGACGCGGCGGTCAACCATGCGAGGATTGATTCGTGACCTCGAATCCATTGGACCATCTTCTTTGCCTCTCGGCGGCAATTGATGTAACAGGTGTTCAGTAATGCAGGCTGATCGTCAAATCGAGATTTTGCCCGTTGTACCGAAAACTGGCGGCGGAGAACGAAGGTGCACCGAGCAAGGCTGTTACATCATTTGAAAAACCGTAGCCTTCCGTCGGGATCCCCAGCCAGTTAGTGTCAAGTTTGCCATTCATATTCTCATCATGAACCACGGCAAGCGCATACGTTCCGGGCTCGATGTCTACAAAATCACAACGCGCCCGTGTATCGCGAACTTTTATGACCATGATATTGGTTGCGGAGCTTAGATACTCGGCAGGGAACCCGGCCGGCGATTCGAAAAGGGCGCAGGCTACGGTTCCAATGCTGTTTCTAATGTTTAGGATCTGCACGTGAATGCCGGGGCATGGCGATTCGGCAAAGGCGACACCGGGGAGACTCGCAAACACGAGCACTGCCCAAACTACCATGTATCGAACTCCCATGAGGAGCAACATCTCCGGGTCCTTGACCAGGAAGGCCGCCGCAAATTTCCGAACGGCTGACTTATTCATGGACCTGCTCACGGCTCCAGGCTGCATGGTATGAGATTTATGATAGGCTCGTGAATGAATGTGTTCAATCATAAACGCTGTTTTGTCACCTCTCCACTTATGGTACAGCAAACGTCTGTTCGCGTCTGTCGCAGAACCAACAATTGTTTTGTAGCACTTGTGCGCACCGGTGTGTCATCATTTTTATCGCAGCGATTCGGAGTCTCTTTATCCTGCCTGATAACCACCACCCCGTATGGAGTGCTTTCAGGGATAACCACTACCATCTCGTCATCGAGACACCCAGGGCGAACCTCTCGGAGCATATGAGACAGGTCAACGGTGTCTACACCCGGAAAGACAACCAGCGTCACCACGGGACAGGCCATGTCTTCCAGAAAAAACGCAAGATCATCGTCGTCGGCAGGGACTAGATGCGACATTAACGAAGGGTCTTCAAATGTTTTGGTGGGTTGCCGCCTTCTATTTTGAAGGGATAATTGTGATTGTAATTGATGCAGCGCCGCCGGCACCGAAACCGATAAATTCGCCAGCCGCGTTGAAACTCACCGTTAGCTCAACCTTGCCAATAGTGTATCGGCCGACCATAAGGGCGGATATTTCGTCACACATGCCTGCTATCTCATCTCTTGCCCTCTCGAACCCTCTTTTCAAGGCAGCCGCTGAGACTGTTCTTTGCTGTTCCTGCGGCAACGGCCTTTTATCGTGGGATGCAAATCCAAATTCCCTTTTTGGCCGGTCAAAGGGGGGAAACGATCTTTCTTCCCTGTGCCCCCGTGAATCGCCACGGCTTCGATCTGCCTTCTCGGGCAGGTCTCTTGTCCTTCCAGATGGAGTAAAATGTTCAGATGATCTGTCTCTGCGCTTGCGAAAAGCGTCAGCGCTTCGGTCTGCCTTCTCAGACAGGCTCTTTCGCGGCCTTTTCGGCGCATCTGATGGTCCTGATCTAGCTTCGTATCTATCTTTTCCGGATCGTTTGGTCATAGCGGCATAGTATCGTCTATTAGCGGCTGGTTTGCAAGATAATAAAGAGAGCGTCTCTCCATAGTCGCGTGAGCGAAGGGGCTCACCCAGGGCGGGGACCCCCGATCTAACCCCGGTATTCCTTAAGCAGCCTGTCCATCTCTTGCCGGTAGAGAGTCTCAAACTCCGGGGACTCGTATGTTAATCCGTTGTTATTACGGAGGATTTCTGAGCCGACCTTGTCTCTATACTCGGACTGACGCTCTGCGTCCCCGGGATACATCACTTCCGCGACATCACGCTGCCTGTCCTTGTTCTTGATCAGTTGAGCTATGGGAATGGCCAGGTAAACAACAAGAACAACCACTGCCAATGCTGTCAAGGTACATATGAATATTGTCATTGGAGTCTCCTCACGGGCATTCGATCTTCCAGACAATTAACGACGGATCACACACCCGGAGCATCTAGGTGAGATTGACTGCGCACGACGACAGGATAGCCCGTCGCCAGACGGGAGTCAAGACCTGCGTAAAGTACCAGTTGTTGAATGCCACAACATCGTCGACAGAGTTCTTTGACAATGCTGGCCTGACCCTAAGGGTTTCTCCATGAATAGCCGAGCGGTCGGTCCAGGTATGGATGCGCGACCCTGAAGCTCCCCCTCCTGATCAATTGACAAAACCTCCATTTCAACTAATAATTATGTTGCTGCGATTCTCGGTACTGGATCACGCCCCGGTAGGGGTGAATACATAACCTGTTTCGAGTGGTGCGGGAATGTGTGAATTTTGTGTGAAACATGGCGAGGGAGAGAAGTGGTATCTGCAGGCCAGAAACTATTCTGACGATCTCCTGAGCGATATCCGTCGGCGCAGGTTCATCGAGGAGTTTGTCTCCGACACGGATGGGCTTGTGCGGGCGAACAAGCGTCTTGAGATGTTAGGGAAGGCACCGCGGCTCATCAGGAGTATCGTAGGCCGCATTGTTACCAGGAAGATGAAGAAAAACCACTTTGGCCAGGTGGTGCCCATTGAAGATATCGAAAAGATCTTCGGCTTTGTCAATTCCATTGTACGCATCTCCTGTATCTGCCGCCGCGTCACTCTCGGAAAAGAGAAACGTTACTGCTACGCCGTGAGTCTGGGACCTGACGGCGGAGGGCTTGCCGAGATCATGCGCGGTGTTGATAATAGTTTTATCAATGGACCCGATGCCGCTGAAAATGAGCTGCTAACCAGGGATGAAGCCGTGGCCGCCTTTCGCGAACATGAGCGGGAGGGCCTCTGTCACAGCGTCTGGACCTTCCAAACACCCTTCATTGCTGCCATATGCAACTGTGACCGCTCCGATTGTCTTGCAATGCGCACAACCGTAACGCATGCCCTTCCTGTTATGTTTCGGGCTGAGTACGTTGCGAACATTGCACCTCAGGCATGTTCGGGCTGCCGCTCGTGCCTGTCCGTCTGTCAGTTCGGCGCCATCAGCTATAGTGCCTCAAACAAGAAGGCCGTCATTGACCAAAGATGGTGCTACGGCTGCGGTGTCTGCCGTTCAGTATGTAAAACAAAGGCGATCCGCCTTGAAGAGCGTGCCAGAGTCCCCGTTGCCGGAAATCTCTGGTAAAATATAAGCAGAAAAAGAACCTCCCAGAGGGCATTCGAACTATGAAGAAAGGCACAAGTATGAGGGATCCTATGAAGACGACGATTGACGCGGCGGTCAACCATGCGAGGATTGATTCGTGACCTCGAATCCATTGGACCATCTTCATTGCCTCTCGGCGGAGAACGACCTGCCCTCGTCGATTGTATCACCGCGAAAGTTGGTTTCTCAATCAAGGACCTGCCCCCCATAAAAGCTGTACAGTCAGCCCTGTTAGCCTTGAGGGGTGGGGGGCAGGTCATTACTGGGTGGGGCAGGTTAATCCCGTCCACCATGTTTTTCAAACTCTATTTACTTTTTGAGAACATCCTCTCGGACTATTTTACGCACAGCTCTTTGCCCTGGTATGTTGTGTAGGTGTAGCCGGGGTTGCATTTGATGCACATCTCTTTGCCTTGATATTTTGTGTAACTGTAATCGGGGTTGCATTTGATGCACAGCTCTTTGCCTTGATATTTTGTGTAGGTGTAGCCGGGGTTGCATTTGATGCACAGCTCTTTGCCCTGGTATCTTGTGTAGGCGTAATCGGGGTTGCATTTGATGCACAGCTCTTTGCCTTGATATTTTGTGTAACTGTAATCGGGGTTGCATTTGATGCATAACTGCTTGCCCTGATATGTTGTGTAGCCATAGCCCGGATTGCACTTACCTCCGGCATAGGGATTCTGGGCATAGGGATTCTGTGCATAAGGGTTTTGTGCGTAAGGGTTTTGTGCGTAAGGGTTCTGGGCGTAAGGGTTCTGGGCTGATACTGCCCATACAGCGGTGGAGCATAATACGACATAGAATACTGCACACATCACAGTAACAAAACCTAAGGCCAGCGACCGTCTCATTGTGTCCTCCTATTATGTAATATGGCGTCAACCTGTACGAATCTGTCATACATATAGCATCATACGATAAGTTTCTCAACCGGGCAAACGCACCGGCAGATATGTGAACAAAGGTTGTGAAGATCAAGGCGTTGAGTTGAGATCGCCAGTCCTTTTCTGTTCTTCCTCTTCTCTTTTGTTTCTCTTTTGACGCACTGCACCAAGGATCAGGCCAGTAATGATCAGTGCCCACCATAATAACCAACAAACCAGTAAAACCATGAAAGCTATTGCAATGTATAATAATGGCCCTTTCATGTTCTTAATCCTTTCTTAAAATCAGCAATTCTTATATTGTTGCACGCCCTCGATAGCTACCTGGCCCTCACTTTCGCATACAAATGCAAAGTATGTTACCACAAAACAAAGAAGACTTAATAGGGACATAAGAACTTCATCTACCGCTGCCGTGATGGACTGGCTTACCCACTGCGTGATCTCGTGGAAGATCTCAACAACGTAATGGGTGGCCGGGTTGCTTCGGAATGGGTAGCCGGGTTGAGTCATAATGCGTGACCGACTTCAGCGGAATAGGCATTTCAGCAAAACAAAGTATCTATTTTTGAAGTTTTAACTGAATAAAAGCTTCAACTTCGGTATAATTTTCGCTGGTACAGAACACTGCAATATTTTCGGCAAAGCTACCTTTAATCATGATGGTCTGACTTGAAGGATAAAATCTGACTTTCCTGATATTGCCCCAACGGACCAGTACATCCTGTCTTGACTGTGCAAGTATTCCGGCACCAGCCACGGCAGGCTTTCCAGAGAGTAAGCCAGTCAAAACAGTCAATGTATTAATGATGCGATTTCTATTTGACTGCTTTTTTAGGGTGTAATTGCGTATTCCCTTTCTGTCCAACTCAAAACCGACATCATACTTTCCTCCCCACACCAAACGAATGAACAGGTAGGTAAGCAGGAACAAAACTGCAATAAGTCCCAGGGCGTAATACGCTTTTGCCAATATCAGGACTACAATCAGTGCCCCAAACGGAATACCGATTGCAATTCCCAGTTGTTTCAAGATAATTGGGTTGCGAAATACAGGAACCCGAGTTGTCCACTCAATTTTCTCAGGAATTTCATGCATATTGGTCATAATCCTATTTTAACAAGGGACATTTGCATCTGAAACAGTAATTATCCCGAATATCGTTCAGGCTGGCGCAGGCATTGCAAAAGATAATCGTATCTCTTGCTTTATCGTATTTCTCGTATGACTTCAATCCTTTATGGTGCCTTACTCTGTCGCCGATCTGATAGTAATTGTATTTGGTATCGTCGTCTTCGGCGATCAGATCATGTTTTCTCCCATTGCCAGCTTCTATTGTAACCTTATACTCCAGATATTCTCTCCAACAATCCTGGTACTTATCATGTCTGTGCTTCTTTTCAACTTTTTTATCGATGACAGTTCCGTCCCAGGTTTTACTCCTATTTCTGGATGTAATCTGATAGAAGGCAATGAGCAGGAAGATGCCGCCAATAACGAACCCAATGTAAAGTGACTCCGGGTTTTGCATATCATCGCTTACTTCGCCATTTATGGCAAATCCCAAAACAGCAACAAACGCCAGTCCCAGCGAAAAATATCCCGACCATTTGTTTGTGTCTTTAATATACCTGGCAAAAGCCGGATCATTAATTTTTGGTGAATACCCAATACGATTATTATCCATGATCAAAATGCAGGAAGTTCTGTTTTACCATCAGGGCCAACTTCGTTCATGCGCGCTCCGGCTTCAAAGGCGCGCTACATTTGTTGGATTTCACCGTTTGCGGCTGCTTCAATTAAACCCAGTTGCACCTCTGACCTTCCCCCATCTATTGTACCACTCCCAAAGTCAGTTTCTCTACTAAATGTGACCGCTCCACAAAAAACACGGCAACGTGACAACTGGCGGAACCGGAAAAGGTGTCAGGATAGGCTCCTTTCCGGCGATGTCTGACAGGTGTACGGCAGGCTTATTAGGCTAAGGTGACCCATTGGGTATAAGGATCGGGATATCACCTGCCGGTCATCAAAAGGACCCTCCGTCGACCCCGCAATGAATCAAACACCTAAACGCGAAGAAAATGTTGGATTTCATCTCGTAATTAATGCAATTCGCGGTCGACATTGCCTTGACATGTAAAGCCGAAAGCTCTTATACTTCCCCCCTGTAATATCTGAGCAGAATATTACTAAGACAATTTGAAGAACGGAGACACAAACATGGCGGAAGAAAAAGGATTGAATAAAATGGTAAAACTGAAAGCGGACCTGGCGGCATTCTTGGGTGCCAGTTCACTTTCTCGTACCGAGATTACCAAAAAGTTGTGGGATTACATCAAGGCAAACAAGCTACAAACCAAATCAGTCAATGGTAAACCAGAAAATGCTGGCAAATATATTGTGGCTGATACGAAATTGATTAAAATATTCAACAATACCAAAACTACCAGCAAGACCGGCAAAGTGACTGATTTTACAAAGTTGAAAGAAGGCGAGACTATCGATATGATGCAACTGGCATCTGTTGTCAGTGCCAATATCGAATAATAGGCTGGCATAGCAACCTGTCTGCTTTTTCAGGTGAACATTTCTCACGGCAATATGGGTTCTGGCGACTATGCCACGGCCAAGTGATTTACCTGAGTCTGGACTGCGGCGATTTAAAGGCTTTGTCTGTGTGAAGTGTAAATATTGTGGCCACGAATATCTGCCGGCATTCTACGGCATACGGCGCTGCTTTCAACTGGTGATCTGCATTATCCTGCTGATGAGAGGACTGAAGACCCGCAGGTGAAGGTTACAGCCCTCATTTGGCATTGAATCAGCGAGAAATGGCTGGACACGTAGCGGGCTTCTTTGGAATCGTATCATCAGTTTTCTCGGTGGAACCGGGAATGGAGTATGAACATGAGCGTGTATGCTGTATAATAGAGAGCAATGGTCAGAAGAAGGAAAAGAAGAGATGATGGCAGTAGTGTCTCTCGGCAACAATCCTCCCGGGTAAGTGTCATGTCCCCCAGAGTTCCTTCTCCAAATGTGTCTGTCGGTGCCGACCATGGGATACCCGTCCCTTCCCCGTTGACCGATGCCTTTAAGAAAGTTTTTGAAAAAGCGGTGGATAGGGCGAGAAAAGAGCTTCTTTCTTCGGGGAAGATAGGGTTGGCGGTCTTCTTTGTATATGCCAACGGCACGATGAACGTAGGTAGTCTTTTCTTCAAGGACGAACTCCACGAAGGGTTACTCAAAAAAAGGGTCAGAGAGAAGGCTTTAGCCGAAAACGCTTCTGCCGTTATAGTACTGACGGAAGACGAAAGGCCCGGGGCGATCATCCTGTCAGGGGCAGCACCTGGCATGAGAGCCTCCGCCCGTGTGGATTACGTTTTCGACAAGGACGCAAGGGCCATTACTTCGTGGGAGCCACACTGGATCGACAGCCCTCTTAAGAACGCCTTCCTCGACGGTATCTTCGATACGACCTCTTCGCCACTATCGGGTTGAGGTTGCTTCGCCACGTTTAGCCTGGTCTTGATTCTAATATTTGTTCCTGCCAACTGGACACAATATCCCATCGAAGGTTATTCGCCTTGCTGCATTAAGTGTTAGAATTGAAGCTTCATCTTGAGGAATATCCTGTCGTTGTTGCCATAGCCGCCCCAGAAACTGTCTGCGGGACCGGAGAGGATATCCACGCCGCCCTCTATTTCAAGCCTGGGCAATCGGAGTCAAGTCTTTACGGCCTGTTGCCCTATGGTTGCTCTTTCACTCCTCTACACGACAAGACAATAAGTTCTCCGCTTCTTCTTCCTGGGTGTCAACACCAATCTTCTTTGTCTCTTTTTCATCGGAAAAAAATGTCCTCTTTTTGCCGTTACAAGTCTTCGCTTTCCCGATCCTCTTCAGGTTTCAGCCTCCCTATTGGACTAAAGTCCAATAGCAATATCTCCTCGCAATCATATACCATTTATTAGAGATGGGACTGGTCTCTGATCATTCTTTGGCGACACTGCGCGTCGCGGGCGGACCACTCCCGGGAGAGACAATTAAAGAAATACGTGCAGCCCGACCTTCTTATCATCGATGACTTCGGGCTGACGGCACTGACACCGATCCAGGTGGAGGACTTCTATGAGTTCGTGACGGAGGGTCATCTCCCCTCGTCAATCGTTATGACAAGCAACCGGCCGCCGCAGGACTGGGTGGCGCTCTTCCCGGACCCGGTGATGGCGAACTCGGCGCTCGACCGGCTAAGCCGCCAGGCCCATCATATAATGGTGGATGAAGAAGACACATACAGGAGGAAGTTGAACGCGAGGAATAACAAATAGTGAACCAATCATCCGGCAAAGTGGGGAATTAACCTGGCTCTTGACAAGCTGTACTATTTTGACAGAGCGATACGTAAAAACCGAAACGAAATCGTATGTCGATGATTTTTGTCGATCCTTTGAATGGAAGAAATTCAAGACATGAAGACAACATTTATTTTGACTTTTATCTGCATGGCATTGATCCTGTTTAACGCGGCCCTGTGGGCAGCTGATTCTTCTGTGACAAACTCCCCAGGTAAGGCTGAAGCAGCGGGAGAATCCCTGACCGAGCTCAACAAGGAGCTCACGAACCCCATCAGCAGCCTTTGGTCGATCTCTTTTCAGCAGAATAATTATATGTTGGACATGGGCCCGAGCCATGATTATCACTGGAATTCAAACCTGATTTTTCAGCCCGTCCTGCCGGTGTCGTTGACCGAAGATTGGAATCTGATAACGAGGCCGGTCGTAACACTCTTTAATTCCGCGCCGCATTCGAATCCGCACAATCCTTCTGAGATCGATCGTACGACTGCCTTCGGGGACACGATTCTGCTCGAGTTGCTTTCACCGAGTCCGAAGGTCGCCGGGAACTGGCTGTTCGGACTAGGCCCCACGTTTATTTTCCCTACGGCCTCCTCTGATTACACCGGACAGGGGAAATGGCAGGTGGGTCCTGCTGGTTTGGTGGGCTATCTCTCTGAGAAATGGATTCTAGGTGCCCTCGTGCAGAATTGGACCTCGTTTGCAGGCAGCGGGAGCCGTAGCGACGCGAACCAGATGAATCTCCAGCCTATCGCAGCTTATTTTTTGCGTGATGGCTGGAGCATCGGATATTCCGGGAACGTACTGGCAAACTGGAAGGCAGACGGAGGTGATGTCTGGACCGTTCCTGTTGGGCTGCAGGTTGGCAAGGTTTTTAAGTTTGGAAAACTTCCCGTCAGGATTGGTTTGGGTGCGCAATACATGGTTCACCATCCGGACATTGGCGGGCAGAAGTGGAACATACAGCTAAATGTGACCCCTGTCATACCGAAGCTTATCAAGGGCAACCTTCTCGGTGACTGATTTAAAATTAATACGTTTTTCGTAAACAAGAGCCAGACAAAGAGCCAAGAGCCTAGGGGTCAGGTCTTGAAATCATAAAGAGCCTAGGGGTCAGGTCTTGAAATCATACATTTGGATCAAACTTTGTTCAGCGCCCTGCTCACGGTGGCATAGTGGACATTGAGATATCCGGCTATCTCTTTCATGGTGTAGCCGTACCGCACGGCCACAGCCATGGCCCTGTCTTTTTCCGATCTGCCGGCACGGCATCCCCCGGCAAGTATCTCTTCAAGGTCCGGCCTGCCGGCATAGCGCTGCAACCGGGGAATCTCCTTCACACCGTCCTGCACTGACGACCTGAGTTTGTCGACAAAGTTCTGGCGCCGAGGAATATCTGTCCCTTCAGGTCCTTCCACGGTGTTTCCAAGGTGATGCCCTCCCTGAGGCGCGCTCCGCTGCGAAACGATGGTCTGAGGTCTGGAAGCAAACTTACCCTGCCGCCGTAAAGTGCTTAAGGGACGATCTCGATGACCTGCTCACCTTCTTTGGCTTTAACGACACATCCTTTAGAAAGAAGGTGCGGACGACCAATGCCATAGAACGGATCTTCAGGGAAGTCCGCAGGAGGACGAGACCCATGGGGGTCTTCGAGAACAGGACCAGTATGGAACGGATCCTCTATGCAGTCTTTCTCTATGAAAATATACGCTATGGGGTGCACTATGTTTTTGGGTGCTGACACAAAATACTTGACGTTACCATGGGCGAGGTGCTCAACCATCCCGGGAGGATAGCGCACCTCGAACTGTCGGCCCCGATCATCACAAGGCCCGACCTTTCGCCGGCCAGTTTCATGGTGGAGCCAACCAGGACTTGACGGTTACACCATTATGGTGTATCATATCGCATGAATCGGAAACGAAAACCGACCTACGACCTGGAAGCGTTCAAGGCCGCGTTTTCAGATCCGGGGAGGCTGGCAATCACCGGCACCGTATTGAAAAGCGCCGCCGCTATGGGATTTGGAAGACCGGAGATCGTTGAGACGATTCAAACGATTCGGCGGGAACACTTCTACAAATCGATGCCGGCTTACAGCAACAGTCGACTCTGGCAGGATGTATACCATGTCCCCTCTGCAGTTGGCCTGCTCTACGTAAAATTCACCGCGGACACCGTCACGGAATTCCTGCTGCTGTCATTCAAGGAGAAAAATAATGAATAAAGACCAGTTCCTTTGTCCCAACGACGGAACGCCCATGCGCCGGGACATCCGGCCCATGACGTTAACCTACAAGGGCGAGAGCATCACCTTCGACCTGGCGGGCTGGTACTGCGACAAATGTGGAGAGAGCGTGCACGTCGGGCGGGACCTCAAGGATTCTGACCGGATGCTGAACCGCCTCAAGGCCCGAACGGATGGACTCCTTTCTCCGGAAGAGATACGCCGTATCCGCAGGAGGCTGGGGCTCTCCCAGGCGGAAGCCGGCGAGTTGGTAGGCGGCGGACCGCGGGCATTTCAGAAATATGAGGCGGGCGATCTCCTGCCAAGCCGGGCGATAAGCAGCGCCCTCACACTCCTCAACCGGGACCCCGGCGGCCTTGAACTCTTGAAAACCAGAAAGACGAGATTGAGGCGTGCCTCATGACACGGGCGAGAAGGAAGAAAAAGGTACTCCCCTTAGCCTGAAACGTGAAACGAACACCTTCAAGATAAATCGAGTTTCGCCACTATTTCGCCGCCAGAAGGGAATTGTGATAACACTAGAATTCCCAGGCAATGCCATCATCCAGCCTGACCACATTCGGAAAGTACCTGGCGAAGGAGTCGCCGGCAAGAGTGTGTATCGGTATCAGAACGGAAGGGTGGAGGGCGGCGACGAGGCGCCGTACAGTATAAGGGACGTCCTTAAATATATCAATTGACACACCGTGATGCGGGAGGTAGCATGTGTCCATGCCCCGCCAGCCCCGCCTCGATGCAGCAGGTACCCTCCATCATGTAATGATCCGCGGTATAGAGAGACGGAACATATTCAGGGATGCCCGGGACAGGAAGGATCTCATCCAGAGGCTCTCCCTCCTTTTGCCTCAGACCCAAACAGCCTGCTACGCCTGGTCCTTCATGCCGAACCACGCCCACTTCCTCCTGAGGAGCGGCCCCTCCGGTATGGCCGACCTCATGAGAAGGCTCCTCACGGGCTATGTCGTCTCCTTCAACAAGAGGCACAGACGAACCGGCCAGCTCTTCCAGAACCGATACAAGTCCATCATCTGTGATGAGGAGACCTATTTTTTGGAGCTCGTCCGCTACATCCATCTCAACCCGGTCCGTGCCGGCATCGTTTCCACCATGGAGGAGCTCGATCCCTTCCCCTGGTCGGGACACACCGCCTTGATCGGCACAAGGGAGAGGACATGGCAGGACACATCGTATGTCCTTCGCATGTTCTCGAAGGACACCGCCAAGGCACGGAAGGCCTACCGCTCCTTCGTTAAGTCCGCCCTCGGTGAGGGCAGGAGGGAGGACCTCTCGGGAGGAGGCCTTGTAAGGAGCCTCGGGGGATGGACGGGGGTTGTGAACACAAAGCAGAGGACGAAGGGGGATGAGCGCATACTCGGAGGAAGCGACTTTGTTCTCGATGTGCTCAGGCGGTCACAGGAACACCTGGAGCACAGGTTCCGGGTCAGAAGCGGCGGGCACACCCTTGACACCCTGGCGGACATGATAGCCGTTGCATACGGTATCAGCAGGAAGGACGTTATTTCAAAGGGACGTGAGGCGCCGAGGGTCGAGGCACGGAGCCTGTTTTGCCATATCGCATCACATGACCTCGGTGTCCCGGTGACGGACCTCGCGAGACTCCTCGGTATGACCCCGTCCGCCGTGACCTATGCGGTACGAAGGGGCGGGAAGACAGCAGGGGAGAAGAACTTCAGGCTGGAATGACATATTTAAGGACGTCCCTGCCGGTCCCTTCAGCCAGTCGTCCCCGCCATTGCTGGCAAGTATCTGGTCGTTGCCTCCTCCGCAAACGATCAAGTCGTTGCCCGTGCTGTCGTAGAGGGTATCGGCCCGGTCGGGCTCCGGCGTGTTGGGGTCGGTGATGACGTTGCCGAGTGCATCATACTGGATCTGAACTCCCGGGGTGTTGGGGTCGGAGTCAACGGGGGCGAGGTCGCCTGTTATGGTGAGGGTGGTGGTCGGATCATCGGGGGTATCGATGAGGTTGATGCCGAAATCGCCGGATTGGAAGTCATCTCCCAGGGTGATGGTGCCACCGTCCTCGAGGACGATCTGCCAGGGAGAGTTGTGGGTAATTTCGATAACACCGTTTGCGCTTTTCCAGATGTTAGCATCGCCCTGTTTGTACAAAGCGCCGACCGTTATTTTCTCTAGGCCGAGTACGCCCTGCTTCTGAACAAATATTCTGCCTTTGCGGTCTGAATCGTAGATCACGTCGTTGCCGTCACCCATGTTGTATATGTAAGTATCGTATCCTTCTCCGCCATAAAGCACATCATTGCCTTGACCACCTGCAAGAGTATCGTTGCCTTTTCCGCCATCCAATATGTCGTTACCGCCTCCGCCGTACAGAATGTCGTTTCCCGGCGCCACTGTCTTGTTGCCGGTCATTTCTCTGGCTACTGCGTCTTCCTCGATGGTACTCGCCAGATCCCCGTAGATAGTGTCATTACCTGAACTCCCAATTATCGTGTCGTTGCCGTATCCTCCTTCGATTTCAAGGCCTTGTGGTTGGCCCGTATAGTGGGAGCTGAGATAACTGCCATCGATTCTCTCATCTGCCTGACTACCGATGAAGGAGACAGGTTTTCTGGGGTCTATGTAATAATGGTGATACTTGCCCTTCTGGTCGAGAGCGTCAACCATGGATTCTATTCCATGCCGTAAGCCCGGGACAAACACCTCTGATCCGATGTCTTTGCCTGTTTCGGCAATCCCGGACAGGATATCTTTTCCGGAGACATTATAGATATTGTTTTCCAAGGCGGTACTATTCTGATTCGAAACAAAGCTGCTGTAAGCATTCCATGTGGACTGATCGCATTTGAATGCATAGCCCAGTGCTAACAGGAGATCCCTGTCTGCACCGGCAGAATTGACACCTGGGAGCAGGACAATTACTTTGCCATCCAGCGGGTCTATCCCCAGTTGGGTATACTGCAGCAGCCCCTTTGCCCCCGGTGCATTATAGGTATACACATTCTGCACGGAGTTGGGGAAGGCTGCCTTTGCGACCTGCGCCAGAAATCCACCAAGGGAATGGCCCGTAACATCGAAATTGGTCAGATTCAGTAGAGAAATGTACTTGACCAAAGATTCAAATTGCTGGTAAGGCAGTCTGCTTACAAGCTCCGAATCGGCAGATATATCCTTGACATCATTGGTGCCTCTGATCGCAAGAATCGCCGCACCGTCTTTCTGGAAGACTGTCGCGGAGAAACCTGTCGGATCGTCAGGTTTGTGGTGGACGATAGCATAGCCTTTGCCTTTCAATTCCTTCCAATATTCAGCATGCAACGCTAAGTCCTTCTCTTTGCCTTCAGTCCTGTATTTGGCCTCATCCAGCACCCATCCATCATCTGTTGCGATCCAGAACCCATATGCCAGTGCGGACAGTTTCGCGTAATCCCGTGCCTTTTCGACCAAGAAGCTTTCATACAGACTAGTCGTCATAATGGACCCCTTCCCCAATCTATTTGTTTGGTTTCAGAACATGATATTCAAGCTCGGTATATCCAAAAGATGTGCGTCTGTCCGATCCCAAAGCCGGGCGGCAGGTGCCTCCGCTGTGCAGACCATGCCAACCAAGCCAAGCGAAGAACGGAAATACGTATCTCATGCAAACCTGGCGGTATATTGCCATCAGCTTGCCGGTGGATCTGTTGTAGATCTTCTTTGTGCTGATCGATGCCGTGCCCAGAGATAGCCTTGTTTCTCTTACTGTGCACAGGCTCATGGGGCGGTCAACAACAACACAACTGGTTCTTTGATATGCCGGTCTATCGGGATCCCGAGGCAGGGGCACGCAGCGGTAGAACGCAGGAGGTATTGACCGACGGTCTCGATGCGTTCCCCTTTTGGTGACCCGCGATTCGGCATAGGCATACCCTCTTCTGAAAACACCGTCTATGTAGCCTACTACCGTTCTCTCCGAGACGGGTTCGTTCCTGCCGTGGTCCTCTAGTTCCCACACGTAGTCATGCTTTCCCTCGTAATATATCCCGTCGGCTTCCATCGTCTCGTAGATGGCCACCTTGGGGAAAAAAAGGCATGAAGGGAAGTAGACGATGGCACCGAGTACCATGTCCCAGGTAGGTACAAGGACGATGAGGATGACGGCCAGCAGGGCATAGAGGGGCCGTTCCGTGCGGCTTCTGACAAAAACCAGAAAGGCAATCGAAATCGCGGCGTATATGGCCATGAAGAAAAGTATCGAGAATAGAATCATAGGCGACGTCCTTTGGCGGGCTTGTTAATCGGAACGGGATTGTCATATCTTCTCATTGCCCGTCGTTTTCTCGCGTCCACATCATCAGCAGCGACACATAGCAATTGGCATACCAATGACCGTTATGCACCTTGCCAACATGCCTTAACTGTATTTGTTGCATCGAACGAAAGGAAAGTTAACTGGATGTTAGATCAAAGCTGTGTGCCCTCGTTCCCCCATTATGAAGACCACATGATGAATGTCAACAAATGTAAAATGAAGGACAGTATGCTGTCAAGATTCTTGTTATAAGAACTTTACTATTATGATGTCGGCAAGAACTGATAGTCTTTCCAGACCACTTGCCTGCGGTTCTCATCCGTTTCGTCAAGTCATGTTTGTACGACCAGAGAAGTTGTGGTACATAACCGGCGGACACTCACCGTAAGTCTTCCATCGAGATGACATGATCAGTATTGGCACCGATAAGGGGGTCATAATGAACGCTCTCTTTGTCCACCAGAACGCTCCCGGGCAGTTCAGGCACCTGGTGAACCATTTTTCGTCCTCTCCTGGTCCATGATAGAGGCGATGGCGGCCGGGTGTGTCATTGTCGGGTCGGCCACACCTCCCGTCAAGGAGGTTATAGAGGACGGGCGTAATGGGCTCTTTGTCGACTTCTTCTCACCTCAACGGATAGCGGACCGGGTGGACGATGTGCTGGACAATCCCGGGAGGATGGCGCACCTGGGAAAAGCGGCGCGGCGGGACATCGTCGATAATTACAGCGTGAAGGACAAGCTGGCCGAGTATGAGAGACTGTGGCGGGGTCTGCTGACGTGAGGAAGGCTGAAGTGACGCACGAAAGGCACTTCTTGAAGCAGGGCAACAAAGTTCGCCACTAAAATCGGAAACAAATAGCCAATGATTTTAATATGAAATGGCGGAAGTGCATGGGAATCGAACCCACCAGCCAGCTCGTCACCGGCGCACTGGTTTTGAAGTCCCCTGCTCGATAACAAATATCCAATAAAATCACTCACTTCCTTTTTGCACCCAGTGTATGGAGTGTCTTAAAACTCCTTTAATTTCAAGGGGTGTTTTGGGAATCCCCACCGGACCCCCCACCAAAGGAGGTCATATGGCAGACATATTCGAATATGAATGCGAGCTTTGCCACAAGTTAACCCCTACCGCTGAACTGGTCAACGGACTTTGCCCTGAATGCCAGTTTTACGACATCCCTACTTTTCTAAGACGGCAAGAAGAAAGTATCTGGGGAAAACCTCTAAAACTCATCCAAGGAGGGAAGCATGAATACGATAAGTAAGCTTAAACAGGTTTTTGGAGAACCGAGCCGCATTATTCCCTGCACCAATGGAAGCTCGCTCATCTGGTATACCCCGAAAGAAACCATAATCATAATGATTTATAGCGGAAAGAGGGAATGTTCGGGAATTTATGTTGTTGAAGATTAGGAGGGAAGGATGAAATATAACGAGGCAATGCAAACCATCGACACGGAGAAGGCCTTAGCCTACCTGGGTTTTGAAGTTCAGAGGAATGGAAGTTATCTGGATTTTCCTTGCCCTACTTGTGGAAACAAAAGTTCTATCCGGTATCACGGGGAGAAGAAGAACGTTTCTTACTGCCCCAATTGCAAGAAGGGAGACAACATAATCTCCCTGGCGGTTAAGGTTAAGCAGCTTGAATTTCAGGATGCCAAGAATCTGCTCCTCGAAAAAGCCACGTTTGCCGATAAGCCTATCGAGGAAGAACTTAACCTTACAGGACAACTTGAATGGTGCGAGTTTCTGGAAAAAGAAGGGCTCAATATGGAGTTGTGCCAAGAAATGGGTGTCGGCAAGTGGAAAGGTAAAGGGATTATGGCGGGACACGTTGCCTTTACTGTTCATAATGAACACGGGGTAAAGGTTGCCTACTACGGGCTTCATATTCCCGAGAAAAGGGTTAAATACCCTTCCAATTTTAATCCCGAAACCTACCTCTACAATATTCACAACATTAACCTGCACGAGGAAGTCTGGATTACCAAGGATCTGTTCAACTGCTTGCGGATAATCCAAAGCGGTAAGCAGTCCGTGTGTAATTTCGGGCTTCCTTATTTGTCCACCAGGCAGTATCAGCTTTTGTCTAACTGCGACCGAGTTGTTTTTGACTGGTCGGGAGACAAGCGGGATGTCGCCTACATCAATATTGCAAGTCTGAAGACATTTTACAGGTTCGCGTAACCAACAAGGGGAAATAGGCTAATGCCTTTTCCCCTCTAATTTTATATCATTAGATAAAAGTATGGCGACGAGTTGACTTGTTCGCTAGTTCTCCTGGCTCGATTTTATTAAATATAACCTTGTTTTAATGGATCGCGTATGATATTAATCCATAACACACTGTTATTATGGATTAATATCATAAAGGAGTAATCTCTAACTTTAATTTAAGTTTTTCTTATATACTTGTATAAAATGGATTTTGATGAGATAATAAATATATGTTTAATCCGAACTTGGCACATTGCCGATAATAAGTATACTATTGGCTGTTATTTTTATTCAACGGCCATTACTGTTCTTTAAATTAGTAACTTTCTGCGGAAAGGGAGAAATTGTAGCGTTGTTGTATAGCGTTTATTTACGAGATATGTGCTCCTCATCATAATATGATAGAATTATATTATGATGAGGTTTTATATGTTTAGGTAGCATTGGATCAAACTGGGATACAACGTTTTATAACACCAGAGGGAGGTGCCCAATGCCCGGGAAAAAGCTAATTGATGAAAGGAAACTTCTTTTGAAGTATAAGAATGGTAGCAAGGTCAGTGAGAAAGAATATCCTATCATCGAATCTTACGCATCAATCGGCGTAATCAAGCTCGGCTACAGTTTCCGCAAGAGACAGGTCCAAGCCTCACTTACTACCTCAGGTAAAAGACTCCTGGGGCTCACTGAGTGAGCAGCGAACAAAACATCCATCGAGAAAAGAGGAGAGATTGACAAAAACAAAGTCTCCTCTTTTTTTCTTTTTCGGCGGATGGTGCCCAAACCTCACATCTCTAATTCACAAAAAAGATGGTTCTTTCGAGAGACAGACAACCTTTGAAGACATCCAATCCCGCACCCCAGAGAAGGTTACGGTAAGTATTCAACATAACAATGGACTTGTAAGCCTGATCAAATGTGGTCTACCCGAATATTGTGTTGCTATCGCTACTTTAGAATGGGATCCCAATGGTTTATTTATTATGAAGACCCGTTTTTCGTCTGATTGGGAGGGCAAACATGATGTAGGCAGAAAGCTTAAAGATATAGAAATCAGGACTATATGCCAAAATTTACTTTATAATGAAGTTAAAGAATGTCACCACATACACACACATCATGATGATGAAGAAGACGGTCTATTAAAACTCCTTTCGCTCGGCAATAGCGATACTGCCTTACAAATATCTCTAGCCGTTGATGAAATACAAAAGGACATAATATCGCATGTTTACAAACAATATAGCCAAGCCAAACCCTCCGGCTACACGGAGAACCTCAAGAAAATACTCGACAAAGATCCGTCGACAAACCAATTAGAGCAAGCAATTCGGGTTTTATATGAAGGTATAGGCGAATCAATCTATGGGCTTTCATTCCTTGGAATGTACGGTTCGAAAGTATTTACTGACGCAAGAATTAATGAAGAGCATATCAAATTAGAAAGTATCATGAGAAGTCTTGAAGCGTTAAAAGGAAGATATACTCTCGATTTCATGAAACGAAATCGATCTCACGTTGACATCAAACAGCTAGTGGAAGCAATTACAAAAGGGGTCACTGAGGCAGTTCTTGGTGTACTTAAAAAATAATATCATCTGCGATTCTTTCTCACAATTACGACATTTCTTAACCCATTTTATAAGATATTCTTGCCGTCCATAATTAGTATTGGCTTGCTGCACGGGGATTCGACTTTCTTTAACTGCTACCGGGTTGTTTTTGAGTGGTCCGGAGGCAAGCGGGATATCGCCTGCATCAACATCGGCTTCCTAAATGGGAGGTCCCTTACTTATTTTATGAGTTAAAGTTGGCCTTTGAACGCCCTTTGCATCAAGGCTTGAAATTGGTTCTCCAGTTCTTCGGCTTGAGCGACCATTTTTTGCTTAACCAATTCGGTTTTTCGAATAGTCTTCGCAAATTCATTTTGTAAATCAATCTTTGCAACAGGAACGGGCAGTCTTTTCAATTTTATCCCGGTAAGATGTGCAATTGTTGCCTGTG
>Ga0351920_1008_pt1 | contig 53762 bp, 43 predicted proteins | sample BONcelHT113001C8_FD_206854 | JGI IMG/M metagenome (GOLD analysis project Ga0351920, IMG submission 206854) | Enriched cells from coal bed in the Powder River Basin, Montana, United States - BONCAT cells T11 rep2 HSBNCT.T11.300.1.C8 ... | reverse complement strand
CATCACGGATTCTTTGAATTAAAAAGAATTTTTCAACTGCGTTTCTTCAGGACCATATGGGATACTGCCGAAGAAGAATGGGGCAAGATCAAGAAAAGCAGGAGCGAGCATGATGGCGGCATAATATGGCTCGCTCAGGATTTATTACGTGTTGCAGATCTTGATAGGGCAGAGTCAATCCTTAAGAATGCGCTGGAAAGTAATCCAACCGATTACAAAGTTTATTGCGCTTTGGGATATCTCAACATGGAAAAAGGCAGACCTATACAGACAGAGCACAATTTTGAAAAAGCACTTCAGTACGCCCGCTCAGACGCACAAAAAATATTTATCCTCTTTTTACTCTTTCGTTTTTATATTCTAAATAAAGACTATGATAATGCCCGTAAAAAGATCAAAAGCATATTGCTGTTGCACCCGGGCTGCACGGATGCCTTGTATCAGGATGCAATTATTAGGTTCAGAGAAGGGCAAGACAAAGTAGCCATTCAAATATTGACAAAGCTTATCCGAAAGAACAGAGTTTATTTTGTTTATGCCTTAATTGATCCTGATTTAGCAACTTATAGCAATATAATAAACCCTCAATTATTAAAGCTCTTTGAAACTGCAAAGGGAAATGCGAAATCAATTTTTAACAGGGCCGAAACAGAGCTCGAAAAATCAAGAAAAATACTCGATGCCGACGGGGTTACAGAAGCCCAATCGTTTTTGTTGAAAGCAAGCAATACGCTCAAATCAGACAACTACTTCAGCTACTTAGACTCCATTTATTACAGCGATTCAACTATTTCTATCTGTGCAAACCGTGTCAGAGAGCAAAGGAAATCTTTCTTAGAAAATCTTTATCAAATGAACAAAAGGGTCGACAAAGGTATAAAATTTGTCAAATCTTACCGTTATCCAAGTCTTATAAGGTTTTACAAAGAACAGTTGAGCCAAATAAAGAAAAATATTTACCAGGTTCATGATATTGTCAAATCAGCAACAGGGGAGCAGTTTGATGAGCTTGAATCATTTTGTGAGAAAATTGCTGCAAAGTTAATCAGTATAGAGCTTAATCTCCAAAAATATGATTCTATTCAATTGATTTTGATTTATTTAACAAGGTTCCTGAAGAAAAGCGCCATCCTTCTCTCAATAGTGCTTTTTATAGGTATATTTGCTGTTCCAAGTATTGTCTCCGGCATACTAAGAAATAACACTGTTGCTTTTAACAACATATGGTTTTTTCAAAAATACTTTCTCATCGCAGGCAGCATTGTAAGTATTGCTATCTCCCTTGTAATAACAATCAAAAATATTATACGGGATAATTAGCATATACAAACTTATATAATGCATGTATGGCCTTATGTGTTTTTCTCGGTTGTATAGGTGACCAGTCACCCTCCATGCCTTTAAGCAGCGCCTGACCTTCAATATCTAATGCTGTTGATTGACCCAGTTCGTTGTTTTTGTCATCATAATCTATAGCGGGGATTACTCTGTACAACATTTTTTCCGAATCTATCTCAACAAGACAAAGAGTATTGTTGAAATCCTCATAGCCCTCTACAGGAAGACTTTTATTCACCCTATGTTCGATATATTGCCTGATTGCTTCCTTGCTTTTAAAGAAAAATGACATCCATGCCGCAACTCTCCTCGGTATTGCCTGATAGCACTCTACCGAACTGTAATAACCGTCTTCGTCTTCTACAGGATCATTTATACTGTCAATATCACAGTAGCAAATAATCTCTTTGTCTTCATGCATAAGTTTCCAGTTCCACATGAGGTTGTTCCTCCATTTTATCTAAAGACTTTTATTCTTTGTCCAATCTAAATGCCTCGCGGCTTGCCGCTATGATTTTTTATATCCGGCATAGATACTGCCGGCTGCCTGCTTACAGGTATTTTAATTATATGGCATATAAAAAAAATAACCTTAACCTGCCCCCCCCCATTATAACTTATATAATGTGTTTTACCAAAAGATTACTTTTCCTGAAAAAATATTTAAATATTCCTTGACATAATTTTTGCGATTTATTAAGTATTGTAAAAGTAAAAAGGGGGTTTATTATGATAAAAGGGTTAATAGTCTTTTTATCAATCGGCCTTCCTTGCAAAGAAACAGGTTAGTTTAGTCGGATCAGTAAGCAACAACTTTATCGGTTCCAATGCTTTCACGCAGCAGCGTGATCTATAAGGGAGATGATTATGCCTGAAAAGATTGAATCAATTTTTGAGAAGTATGAGCGAACGCCGGATCAGCTCATACCTGTTTTACAGGATGTCCAGAAGCAATATGGTTATATCGCTGCCGAATCGGTAAAAATGATTTCCAGACATCTCCGTATCAGCGAGAATCAGATTTTCGGTGTATCCTCCTTCTATGCACAGTTTCGATTCAATCCGCCCGGCCGCCACTCTATAAAGGTCTGTCTCGGAACTGCCTGCCACGTGAGAGGGGGCGCTACCTTGCTTGACATGCTGGAGCGTGAGCTGGGAATAGGCTGCGGTGAGACTACCCCGGATAGGCGTTTTGATCTGGAGCGGGTTGCCTGTTTAGGATGCTGCGCATTATCTCCTGTGGTTCAGGTTGATGCTGATATTTACAGCAGAATGACCGTAAACAAATTATCGGAGCTATTAAAACAATATGAATAAATTAAAACAGAAAATCAAATCGGCCAGGAAGAAATGGGAAGAGCTGAGGAACAATAAAGTACCGATTATATATATCGGCGCCGCATCATGTGGAAGAGCCGCCGGAGCGCTCGAACTGATCTCCGAAATCGAGAGGTTCCTGAAGGACGGCAATCTGGAGGCAAGGGTAATACAGGTCGGATGCATAGGGCCCTGTTACCTTGAGCCCCTTGTTGATATCAAAATGCCGGAACAACCACGTGTAAGTTACTCGAATGTGACCCCTAAGCTGCTTACCAACATATTGAAATCACACCTTGTTGAAGGTGTGCCCTTTGCCAAAGCCGCTGTCGGTCATTTCGGAGATAACGGCTTTCACAACATACCTCCCTTTTATGAACTGCCGATGTTGAAGCCGCAGGTAAGGGTGGTTCTCAGAAACTGCGGCCTTATAGATCCTGAAGATATTGATCAGTATCTTGCAGCCGACGGGTATCAGGGTATCATGAAGGCTCTACTGATGACACCGGAGGACGTCATAGGCGTTGTGCGTCAGGCAGGCATGCGCGGCAGAGGAGGTGCCGGTTTCCCGACTTTCAGGAAATGGACCGTGTGCAGAGGCGCACCGGGGGAGCAGAAATACCTGATCTGTAATGCTGATGAAGGTGATCCCGGCGCCTTTATGAACAGATCACTCATCGAATCAGATCCCCATGCAGTGCTTGAAGGGATGCTCATTGCCGGATATGCCATAGGCGCGAGCAAGGGCATTGTCTACATAAGGGCTGAATACCCCCTTGCAATTGAACGTTTAAAAACTGCCATAAAACAGATGAAAGAAAACAATTTACTGGGTAGTAATATACTCGGTTCCAAATTCGGTTTTGATATCAAAATCAAGGAAGGGGCAGGGGCCTTTGTGTGCGGCGAAGAAACCGCATTGATCGCGTCCATTGAAGGCAAGCGCGGGATGCCTCGGTCGCGTCCGCCCTTCCCCGCAATAGCAGGACTCTTCGGATGTCCGACCATCATTAATAATGTTGAAACCATGGGAACACTCCCGAATGTCCTTAGAAACGGTGCGGAATGGTATAACAGGTTCGGCAAGGAGGGAAACAGGGGAACCAAGACCTTTTCTCTTGTCGGCAAGGTACGCAGGCCAGGTCTTATCGAGGTGCAACTGGGCACAACACTCAGGGAGATCATCTTTGATATAGGAGGCGGTGTACAAAAGACCTTCAAGGCAATCCAGACAGGCGGGCCATCCGGAGGATGCCTTTCGGAAGAGTTCCTTGACCTGCCCGTAGATTATGAATCGCTTGCTTCTGCCGGTTCCATCATGGGATCAGGCGGTCTTATCATCATGGATGACGATACCTGTATAGTCGATGTGGCAAAATATTTCCTTGATTTTACTCAGAAAGAGTCATGCGGCAAATGTGTCCCCTGCCGTGTGGGAACCCGCCACATGGTTGAAATACTTGAGCGCATAACGCATGGCGAAGGAACGCCGGAAGACCTTATGACGCTTCGGACACTGGGTGATACCATCCGGAAGGGTTCGCTCTGCGGTCTGGGTCAGACTGCTCCTAACCCTGTTCTGACAACGCTTCGTTATTTCAGGAATGAGTATCTTGAACACATAAAAGACGGACGCTGCAGGGCCGTTGTCTGCAAAGACCTTATAGAATACAGGGTTATCAAGGAAAAATGCACAGGTTGCCAGTCCTGCGTGAAAGCCTGCCCGACAGGGGCAATATCCGGACCAAGGTCTGAACCTCACAACCTCGATGCAACGAAATGTATTAAATGCCGCTCATGCTACGAAATATGCAGATTTGAGGCAATCGCCGGTGATGCAATCGTTATCAGGACTGCGGAGAAAAAATCATGACAAAGGAAAAGACCATTCAAATTACAATTGATAACAGAAAGATAGCAATTCAACCGAACTTTACCATACTTCAGGCAGCCAGGATGAATAACATATTTATCCCGTCACTTTGCACGCTGGAGCATCTGCCGTCGTACGGCGCCTGCCGGCTCTGCATTGTTGAGGTCGACGGTTTAAGGGGTTTTCCAACTTCATGTACAACACCTGTTGAAGACGGCATGGTTATCCGGACGGATACTGCGGAAATAAGAAGTTTAAGACAGGAAGTGCTCAAGCTTCTCCTGAGCGAACATCCTGCAAGCTGCCTCTTCTGCACAGAGCAGGACGAGTGCAAAGACTTTCAGGGTACAATCCGTAAGGTCGGCGTAACTACGGGCTGCCGTTACTGTCCAAACGACAACCGCTGTGAGCTTCAGGAGGTTACGGAAAGCATAGGCCTGACGGAAACATCTTATCCCGTTTATTACAGGGGCTTTACTGTTGAGAAAAACGATCCTTTCTATGATCGCGATTACAATCTTTGCATACTCTGCGGTCGTTGTGTGCGAGTCTGCAATGATATCCGGATGAACGGAACCCTGAGCTTCAAGCAGCGGGGCAGGCTGACTACGATCGGACCGGCCTTCGACCGGACGCACATCGAAGCAGGGTGTGAATTCTGCGGGGCCTGTGTGACTTCATGCCCCACCGGCGCGTTGAGTGTGAAGGTGAGCAAATGGTATGGTAAACCGGATGCACAGATTGCCACCACCTGCAATTACTGTGCTGTCGGCTGCAAACTCAGGCTCCAGGTAAAAAACAATGAGGTAATCGATGTCCTCCCCGACTATGATTCACCGGTCGATCACGGCCTTATATGCGTAAAAGGACGGTTCGCTGTTCCTGAATATGTTAACAGCCCGCTTCGCTATGGGGTGCCGAAGGAGATGACCCCCGTGGGATATAACGACATTTCGTGGGATCAGGCCATTACTCTGGCTGCCGGAAAGCTGGCAGGGGTTAAACCGGATGATTGCCTTTTCCTTGTCTCACCTCAATTGTCGAACGAAGACCTGTTTATGACACAACAGTTTATCCGCAAACTTACCGGTTCTGAAAACATAGTATCCTCGTTGATGATTGAATTCGGCGATGATCTTTCCGGCTTTCTGGATCTTGCCCTTGGATCCGAATCAACTGATATTATTAAAAACGCTCAGGGTATTATTGCTGTAGGATTCAATTCCCTCTACGGGTATTCACCTATCGGCGTGAACGTTAAAAAGGCTGCACAGGGAGGCGCCTTTCTTGCTGTTATAAGCAACGCCGACACAAACCTCGATCTGTTAAGCGAAGCGGCCTTCCAAACCGATGATGCAAAATGGCCGGCTATACTGGAATCCATTATTGCCGGTATTCCAAAGAGCAAACAGGCAAAAAGTGCTTCCGGTCTGAATAAGGGATGGATTAATGATATAGAGAATTTATCCAGGCGTTTTTCCGCTTCATCCGAAAAAGTTGTTATTGTTGGGGAAGGAGCAATACATGCACTTGGACGCGGTACGATTTTTCAGACCTTAATCAAAATGAGAAACAAATACGGATGGAAAATAATTGTTGCCCATCCTTATACAAATCTCAAAGGGATGCTTGCCATGGGTGTTTTGCCGGGTGTCATGCCTGGTGAGGCCTTGAGCAATGCTCTACAGGATAAATCTAAGGACGTTAAAATCGATCTTGCGCGGATCGATTTGAAGAAACGGAAGAAAGTGATCTATCTTATCGGAGAAACATCCTTTGATATGCTCCCGGCATGTGATTTTCTCATTTACCAGAATGCGCTGCCGCTGCAATCTTCCCGTCTGCCGGATCTGATCCTTCCGACAAGCCTCTTCCATGAAGCGGACGGAACACTTATCAACGGTGAGGGCATGATTTTGCCGGTTAAAAAGGCGACAGAACCATATATGGAATCAAGGCCGGACTGGTGGATATTTAAGAGCATTGCCGAGAAGATGAAAAAAAGTGTTTCGAAGTATAAAGATGTGCCTTCGATTCAGAATGAGATCAAGAAATATATAAAGGGCTTCCCTAATATAAAAAAGAGGATTGAATTTGCCGGGTTAACCGTTAAAGGGCCTATGGCTGCTCCCGGAAAGGGTAAACGGATTTCCTCTGCCCCGGCTCGAAGCAGCTACAGAGGTATATCGCTGGCAGATGTTGCAGGCGGCATGAAGGTGATAGAAGGGGGACAAAATGAATAAAGTCATAGAGCGTAAAATGATTGTTCCGAATATGCACCTTCTTGTTATTGAGACCCCTGAAATAGCGTCAAAAGTAAGACCGGGTCAGTTTGTCATTGTACGTGCTAACGATGAGGGCGAGCGTATCCCTCTCTCTGTTGCCGACTGGGATGCACAAAAAGGCACAATTACCATTGTCTTCATGGAGGTCGGTGCCTCAACAGGGGCGCTTGCCTGTCTGAAAGAGGGGGATAGTGTTGCCACGTGCGTCGGGCCTCTGGGTAATGAGACAGAAATCGGCAACTTCGGTACAGTAATGTGCATCGGCGGCTGTTATGGCATCGGAAGCATGTACCCTGTTATAAAAGAGTTAAAAGAAGCTGGAAATAAAATCATTACCGTCTTAGAGGCAAGGAGCAATTATTTAATATACTGGACTGACAGATTTGTGCCTCTATCAAACAGAATTTTCAATATAACGCGTGACGGAAGCCAGGGATTTAAAGGTCATGTGAGCAGGTTGCCGGATATTATCAACGGCCTTCTTACACCCCCTGACAGAATCATTGTAAACGGCTGCACATTTTTGATGGCAAATGTATCAGAGGTTACGAAGAACCTGGGGATCAAAACAGTTGTAAATCTTAACCCCATTATGATTGATGGAACCGGCATGTGCGGCGTTTGCCGTGTAACAGTGGGCGGCAAGATGAAATTTGCCTGTGTTGATGGTCCTGAATTTGACGGACATGAAGTGGATTGGAAGGAATTTCTTGCGCGCAGAAAGGCATATCTCGATGAAGAGGCGTTGTTTTTCAGACGAAGTGAACCGAAACCAATAATCCACGAGGGGGGTAAGTGTCAGGTATGAATGAAGAAAAGACTGAAAAAGCATCAAAAATAGATCTAAACCGGAACGATATGCCGAGACAGTCCCCTGAAATACGTCGTCATAATTTCAATGAGGTGGCCCTTGGCTACACAGAGGAAATTGCAGTTAAAGAGGCAAAACGCTGCCTGCAATGCAAAAAACCGAGATGCAAAACGGGCTGTCCTGTAGAAATCGATATCCCTGATTTTATCTCCTGTATCGTAAAGAGGGATTTTGCTGCAGGGATAAAGAAATTAAAGGAAAAGAATTGCCTTCCCGCAGTGTGCGGAAGGGTATGTCCACAGGAGACCCAGTGTGAATCCCAGTGCATCCTGCTCAACAAGAAAGGTGAAATTGCCATAGGAAGACTGGAAAGGTTCCTCGCGGATTGGGAGGCGAAGCAGGGTATCATGGATATACCGCCCAAAGCAAAGCCTACCGGTAAAAAGATCGCCATAGTCGGTTCCGGTCCGGCAGGGATCACCGTGGCAGGCGACCTGATCCTCCTTGGCCACGAGGTTACAATATTCGAGGCGCTTCATAAGGCTGGCGGAGTGTTGGTTTATGGAATCCCGGAATTCCGTCTTCCCAAGGCGATCGTTGCCAGGGAAGTTGACTATGTAAAAAAGCTTGGCGCAAAGGTTTTTACAGACTATGTTGTTGGAAAAACACGCTCTATAGATGAATTACTCAAAGAATTCGACGCCGTTTTTGTTGGGACAGGGGCAGGCCTTCCATGGTTTATGGATATCCCTGGAGAGAATTTAAACGGGGTTTATTCGGCAAACGAATACCTTACCCGTATGAATCTCATGCAGGGGTACCGCTATCCAATGTCTTCCACGCCTGTGAAAAAACATTTAAAGGTAGCAGTTGTCGGCGGCGGGAACGTTGCCATGGATTCTGCAAGGACAGCGCTCCGCATGGGGGCTGCTGAATCCAGGATCATTTACAGGCGCTCTCATGCAGAGTTGCCTGCACGTCTTGAAGAGAGTGAAAACGCCGAGGAGGAAGGAGTTATCTTTAACGTTCTTACCCTGCCTGTGCGGTATATCGGGGATGAGAACGGCTGGTTGAAAGAGATCGAATGTCTGCGGATGGAACTGGGTGAACCTGATGCCTCAGGGAGAAGAGCCCCTATAGAGATACCTAACTCAAATTTCCGTATGCAGATGGACGCCGTTGTCTGCGCTATAGGAAACAGCCCGAACCCCCTGGTCCCGTCTACCACTCCGGGGCTTGAAACAACACGCCGAGGGACACTCGTTGCCGATCCCGAAACAGGAAAGACAACAAAAGACCGTGTATGGGCGGGTGGTGATATCGTAACAGGAGCCGCAACGGTTATCCTTGCTATGGGCGCGGGAAGAAAAGCGGCCCGCTCAATGCATGAATACCTGATGACAGGAAAATAAAATAAAATACCCCGCCTGAAAGACTCCTTTTGACAGTCGGGGTATTTTATTGTCTGTAATTACTTCCCTTTACTTTCCAGCGTTTTGTTCCAGCTGTCAATCTGGTCTTTGTACTGCTCTGCCAGCAACTCGTAATCGCCGTCTATTGTAATCGAGTTGATTTTATCTCCGCCGGCGATGGCGTTCACGACCTTCTGATCTTCTTCATCAACAACCTGCCCGAAAATGGCATGCTTATCGTCCAGCCAGGGTGTAGACACATGGGTAATGAAAAACTGGCATCCGTTTGTACCTGGTCCTGCGTTTGCCATTGAAAGCTTGCCGGGCTTGTCGTGCCTTAAATCTTTTGAAAACTCATCCTTAAAGCGGTATCCAGGTCCGCCTGTCCCGTTGCCTACAGGACATCCTCCCTGGATCATAAAATCCGGTATTACCCTGTGGAAAGAAAGACCATCATAAAACCCCCTTCTGGATAAATTTACAAAGTTGAGGACTGTTAAGGGTGTTTTGTCCGGGAAAAGTATCAGCCTGATATTGCCCTTTGTCGTATTAATTGTTGCTGTTAATTGAGAATTTGTCATTTTCCTATCACCTTTCGTTAATTATTTTTCAGCAGAACATATATCTATATTAAAGAGGAAAACCCGACTGAATATTTTACCTCTGAAGAGCAAAAAATGCGTTAAGCAAATATAACATTATCAGTAAACAAGGGTCAAGTTTTGCTTTATGGCCGGTTTTTTGATCCATATTCCCTGGATGTCCTGAATATTTTCCCGGTATGGTTTCTTTACCCTGCAAATCAGGATTAATGTTTCAAATCATTGTAACATTTAAGACCGCAGAGGGATTCGGTGTTTTTTACTGCTGCAACGACTGCTCTTTCCATTGCCCTTGCTGCCAGAAAACCGACAACGGTAAGATCGGCCTCGATAACTCCCGTCGCCATTGCAAATATAGTGTCGCCGTCGAACATGGAGTGGGCAGGTCTCATAGTTCTTGCATATCCGTTTTGTGCCATGGAAGCCAGTTTGTTGGCCTGAGCTTTTGTAAAGGCAGCGTTTGTTACTATGATTCCGATTGTTGTATTGCCGCTGAAAAGATCCTTTTTCTCGGCATAGGATTTAATCATGATTTCCTCGGTATCGGCCAGCGTCATCATGTCTTCCTTAAGAGGCCCTGCAAGTTTTTCTCCTGTAAGAGGATCAAGAACATCTCCCAGGCAGTTCACGGCGACGAGGGCGCCGACCTTCAAATCTCCTGCCTGAAGGGCATAACTCCCGAGACCGCTTTTCATAGCTCTTTCCATGCCCAGAATCTTCCCTACTGTAGCCCCTGTGCCGGCGCCGGCATTCCCCTGTTTGACAACCCCTGTCCCGGCATTAATACATGCCTGGTACCCCATGTTTTTGTCCGGCCTGATCCTGTAATCGCCGAACGCAAGATCAAAGAGCGCGGCACCACATACTATAGGGACTTTAGTTACTTGGACGTCAAAACCTATGCCCCTTTCCTCAAGATACTGCATGACACCGGCAGCAGCATCCAACCCGAAGGCGCTGCCTCCAGCCAACACGACGGCATTAATTTTCTGTACCAGGTTTACAGGATTCAGCAGGTCTGTCTCTCTTGTTCCGGGAGCGCCGCCTCTTACATCCACCCCAGCCGCAGCCCCTTGCTTGCTTATAATGACGGTTACGCCTGTTGCCGCTTCCAGGTCATTTGCATGACCGACCACAATGCCTTCAATTTCATTAAACCCTATTTCTCTTATCATTACATGCCCCCTACTTTTTTTGCTCTCATCTCTTGGACGGTTAACGGCATCCTATGCTCCTTGTATGCCCGTCAATATTGTATATCTTATTGGTATTTTTTTAAAGAAGGTTAATGTCCCTAAAGTGAACATTGTCCAATAATTGGGTTCTATCATACTTAAGCGAAGTAGAATTTCAAATCCCCCGACTATAAGAATTAATACAGAGTAAGTCATATAATAATCCAAAATAGGTTATAAGAAAGGGTGTCGGGTTATCCTTAAGAAAACCGTCGAGAGGCGAGGAAGCTTGGTCTTTTGCGTAAGCAAAAGTTCCAAAGCCGAACGCGAGCGATTGGAGACGCTGGAGCGGAATAAGCGTGTTTTCGAAGGATATCCGGACACCAGTAATCATCTTAATAGAAAATCCGGAATTAATCCTTTTTCAGTAACGCAATTTCTCCACGGAGCCACCAGAGCAGCACCAGCCCCGGAAGGGCGGTAACGGTTGTAAGGAAAAAGAACGTTGCCCAGCCGGTGTATTCCACCACATAGCCTGCCGAGGGAGAGATAAAAATCCTTCCGATAGCGGCGATGGATGAAAGCAGGGCAAACTGTGTAGCGCTGTATCGCTTGTTGCACAGGGCCATGATGAGCGCGACAAAGGCTGTGGAGCCCATACCGCCTGACAGGTTTTCAAAGGCTATGGCAAAGATCATCATGAAATAGTTTTTTCCTGTCCAGGCAAGGGCCATGAAGGACAGGTTGGATACCATCTGGAGCAGGCCGAAGGCCATAAGCGATCGATAAAGACCGAGTTTTATCATAAGGGTGCCGCCGAAAAGGGCGCCTATGATTGTGGCAATAAGACCCATGCCTTTGTTGATTGTGCCGACTTCGGTTGGAGTAAAACCGACGCCCCTCAACAGGAAGGCCGTCGTCAGGGTCCCTGCATAGGCATCCCCCAGTTTGTAGAGTATGATCAGCAGCATAAAGATCAAGGCCAGCCGCCGTGAAAAGAAGTCTTTCAGGGGCCCCCATATTGCCTCTTCAAGGCTTTTGGGCGGGGATATATTCGAATCCGGTTCCTGCCCGGCCAAAGCTCCGAGCATACCGATTATCATCAATCCTGCCATGAGAAGGTAGGTATTCTGCCAGCCGATATGTTCCGATAATATAAGCGCCAGGGCTCCGGCAACAAGCATAGCGATACGATAGCCGGTTAAGAAAACGGCAACACCTACGCCACGCTCAACGCCGGGAAGCACATCGGTCCTGTATGCATCAACGACAATATCCTGGGAAGCGGAGGTAAAGGCAACGATGAAGGCAAGCGTTGCGAGCATGAGCGGAGCATGTCGGGGAGATATGACGCCCATAATCCCTATACCGATCATCAGAATAAGCTGTGTAAGGATTATCCAGCCGCGCCGCCGTCCCAGCCATGGCGGCACAAATCGGTCCATCAGCGGCGACCACAGGAACTTTATTGTATAGGGAATGCCTACCAGAGAAAAGATACCTATGGTGCGGAGGTCTATTCCGGCAATGGTCAGCCACGCCTGCAATGTTCCGCTTGTCAGGGGAAGAGGCAGGCCTGAAGAAAAACCGAGCAGGACCATTATCGCCATACGCCAACTGGTAAAAATCGTCAGGTAAGGGGAAAGCTTTGTAGATGTTGGATGTTGGATGTTGGATGTTGGGTTTTTATCGTCTTTTGCCATTTGTCCTATGTATGTCCTTCTTATCCCGCCTTAGGATTCTTAATTCTTCACTGCCTTTATTTATAAACGTGGACAGTTTAACAGATTGCCTTTCGTTAAGACAACTGTTCTTTTCTCCGAAGTTCCATGATTTATTTGATGTAATTTTGAATATGGGGTTATATAGGCAAAAATTACTGCTGCATCAACCAGGATCATCCAAAAGGGGGCATGCTCGTAAAGAGTGAATTGTCCCGCCTGCAAGACGAGGTAATTCACTCAAACTTAAACCCTTTTTCCCTGAAGAGCCTGAGACAAACATCAACTGCCCCGGCATTATAAAGTATGCCCTTGTTTTTTTCTATCTCATCGAGGGCTGCGTCAATCCCTACGGCAGGCCGGTATGGACGGTTGGAAGCTATGGCCTCAACCACGTCCGCTATTAAGATGATTTGTGTTTCCAGGAAGATCTGGTCGCCTTTGAGTCCCCGGGGATATCCTGAGCCGTTTAAACGTTCATGGTGCTGTAGAACTATCTCGGCTATGGGATAGGGCAATTCCACATCTTTCAGGATATCGTAACCAGATTGCGGGTGGACTTTGATGAGGCTCATTTCTATATCCGACAGCCTGCCCGGCTTACTCAGTATCTCGGCAGGAACCGACATCTTCCCGATATCATGTATGCTGCCTGCCATCCTTATGTTGTCGACAACATCATTTGCAAGCCCCATCTCCTGGGCTATGATGCGGGCAAGCCCCGACACCCTTCGCTGGTGGCCTGCGGTATAGGGGTCTTTCGTCTCCACGGTCAATGATATTGCCTGGATGGTTCCGATCAGGCTCTTTCTCAGTTTTTCCGTGGTTTGTTTCAGTTTTTCCTCGGACTGTTTCCTCTCGGTAATATCCCTGAACATCCCCTGAGCTACCTTTTGTCCTCCGTATTCAATAACACTTCCGGTTATATCAACGGGTACGGTTTTTCCGTCTTTTCTAAATACCATCGTATCAAAACAGGAGCCCGATCTGCCTTCCATGATTTCCCTGAAGACATGCATTACTTTCTCAAGTTCTCCTTCCGGGTGAATCTGTGCAATATTCATGTCCAGCAGTTCTTTCTTTGTGTAGCCCAGCAGTTCTTCCGCCTTTTTGTTCGCTTCCAGAAAATAGCCCTTCATATCAGCGATCAATACAGTGTCAGCAGCATTATCCAACAAGGCACGGTATTTTTCTTCGCTGTCATGGAGAGTTTTTATTGCCCGAGTACGTTCGGTAATATCCTCGCAATGCATAATGTGTTCACCAGTCTCCAGCTGAATCGGAACAAAGTTGACAATCTTCTTGGTTCCATCCTTACATGCAGCGGTGAATATCTCCGGTCTCGGCCTCCCGGGGATTGCTTCTCCCAGATCTTTTATCCAGGATGAGATAACGGTATGCCTGTATTCAGAATCGGGATAAACTTTTCTGAACCATGTTTTTCCGTTCGGGATATCCGATAAATCATAGCCGAATATTTCTTTAAACTTGGGGTTGATATAGATAAAATTCCCCTTTTCATCTATCATTGCCATTCCAAATAGTGCATTTTCAGAAAGAATGGCGAATCTCCGTCTCTCACGTCTTAGTTGCTCTTCCGCCTGTTTGCGGGAGGTAATGTCTTCTATGGTGCCTTCGTAGTAAACCACATTCCCTTCTTCATCCTTCTCAGCGCGTGCATTAATTGAAACCCAGATCTTTCTTCCGTCTTTTCTGTAGTGCTGTATTTCAAAACCCTGGACGGTATTCTGCGTTTCAATAGTTTTTTTGAACAATGTCCTTTCTTCAGGGTTGACATACCCCTGATCTCCTATATTTGCAACGGCTTCTATCATCTCTTCCGGAGAATCATATCCTATCATCCTCGCAAGTGCGTGGTTGACGCTTATATATTGTCCTTCAGGCGTAGTCTGGAAAATGCCTTCTACCGCGTTCTTGAAAATAGAGCGGTATTTATGTTCGCTCCGGCGGATAGCTTCTTCTGATTGTTTACGTTCCGTAACATCATCGTATATGGCTACTATTTCACCTGATGACAATTTATAGATATAATTATCCCTCCAGCCGCTTATTCTGTTGTCTTTATAAAGCGTAACAGGAAAATGTTCCGGTTTGCCCGTCCTGTATACCCTCTGAAAGACCTCAAAGATGCCGAAATCCTTGACTGACGGGAATATTTCCAGTATCGGCTTATCGATTAGCCGGCCTCTGGATATTTGTTCAATCTTCTCTGCCGCAGCATTAAAATTTTTGAAAATAAAATCTTCGCCGTTGTTAACGGCTTCATATATGGCCACTGCACTGCTCATGTGTTCAAAAAGGTTTTGAAACTTCTCCTCATTTTCCCTGAGCTTTTTCTCCATAATCAGAAGCTCTGTTATTTTTTCGTGAAGATGATCGTTTTTCATAACAACTATTCGCCTGCCAGACTTACATATTCCAGGAGTAAGTTGCTGAGAACGCTGTAATAGCTTTCCTCTCTTGCATCTCCCCGGTCGGCAACTCCTGATGTGGCTTTTAGATAAGGTTTGATCATTGTAATATCAGCTGATTACCCCCTTTTATAGCTATGCACATTGTATATAATAGTCTGATCAATAACAAGAATATTGTATTTGTTTACTAATCTTCCGGCAAAAAAATAACAAAAAGTAAAATTAGCCGACAGCATAAACCCCCGATTTATTTTGCATACAAATCGCTTGACAATATTTTACAGCAATAATATATTAATTGTATACAGTATACAAAGGGGGGAATCTATGGAAGATTATGAAATATTTAGGAATGTTACCATACTTTCTCTTGAACAGGCAACGGTTCTGCCCTTTCTGACTTACAGATTATCACTGGAAGGGACAAGGGTAATAAGGATGGAGCATCCTGTTTATGGTGATCCTAACAGGAGGGTCGGGGAAAACAGGCTCAACGAGGACAGGATGTATACATACTTTCTTGCCATTAACTGCAATAAAAAAGCGATAACCCTGGACCTTGCCGCGCCTGAAGCGCAGGAGATTTTTAAAAAATTGATTATTGATCTGAATGTTGATATATTTGCTACAAACCAGCTTCCGAAAAATTACAAAAAACTTGGTATCGATTATGAAACAATAAGTGCCATAAAAAGTAACATTATATGGGTAGGGCTTACAGGCTTCGGCCCCGAAAGCAACGAGGCGGCATATGATCCTATATTGCAGGCAAGAAGCGGGCTTATGGACATTACAGGTGATAGAAATGGTCCTCCTTATGTGCTCGGTGTGCCTCTTCCCGATATGGGCACAAGCGAGCATGCCTACGGGTTGATTATGAAGGCATTATATAAGAAAGCAATCACAGGGGAAGGTTCAAAGATAGACGTCTCAATGTTTCAGAGTACTGTTTCCTGGCTGACCGTGCCTATTACCCAGACCAAATCCTTTAACAAAAAGATCAAAAGAAGGGGAAATACCCACGAGTTTTTTGCGCCTGTAAGTGTTTATAAAACAAAGGACGGCTATGTGTATATCGCTGTAGGCAACGACATTCAATGGGAGAGAATGCTCAAGATGAGCGGCTTTGAAGCCCTCGAGAAACCAGAATATGCAAGAAACGAGGGAAGAATAAAGGATGTCGATAATCTGAACAGGGTTATAGAGGAAGCTACGGTGAGATTTAGTACGGATGATTTGATTGATCTTTTTACCAATGCTACCATTCCTATTTCTAAAGTAAATACAATCGAGGAAGTAATTGAAGACCCTTACATAAAAGATGAGATCCTTTCTTCTACAGACGAAAGATCGGGCACAACAATCTACCTTGCGCCGCAACCCCTTACAACAGACTACGTGAAATCCCTGAACAAGAAGCTGCCTTTCCCGCCAAGGTTCGGAGAGCATAACGAGGAAATTTACTGCAAAAAGCTCGGTCTTTCCATTGAACAGTTAGAACAATTAAGTACACGGGGGATCGTCTGAGGCAAGGTATAAAGAAGGATGAAGATTTGATCCCGAATAGAATTCTTTATTAGGAGGAGAGATGGCCGACGAAGAACAAACATTAAGAAAAGGAAGGTTTTTGCGTGAACAGGTGCATAAAAAACTGAAGGAGAACATAATAAACGGGATTCTTCCGCCGTACAAAAGGCTGATCGAGGAAAAGATTGCTGCAGAAATGGAAATGAGCAGAACCCCTGTCAGGGAAGCCATTCAAAAGCTTGAAAAAGAGGGCCTTATCCATAAGCTCCCCAGAGGCGGCTACGCCATAAGCGTTGTGACAATAGAGGACATAGATGATGTTTTCGGCCTTCGCAGCGTTATTGAAGGATATGCAGCGTATCTCGCAACACAGAGGGCAACCGGAGAGGATCTGGCGGTTCTTGAAGACATAGTGAAGAAAGAAGAAAAATGCCTGCAGGAAAAGCGTTACGATGAGATTATCGAACTGAATACAGTTTTTCATGAAAGGCTTTACAGGGCAGCCAGAAGCTCAAAATTATATGCCATGATATATGACCTTAGAGATTATATTCATCGCTTCAGAGTCATGATCCTCCGCTACCAGGACTTTGTGGAGATATCGATTAAAGACCATAAGGATATGATTGCCCTTATGAAGGCAAAAGATGCAACACGTGTCGAGAAGCTTGTCCGTAAACATATCACAAGAGGCAAGAACCTGTTGAAGAAGAGGATCAAACGGGGCAGTGTAAAATATGGATCTGGCAAAAAAGGTGCTGCAGGGGGATGAGAAAAGCGCAGCGCGTCTGATCTCCATGATAGAAGATGGTGGGGATGAAGGACACAGGGAAATCTCGCTTCTATTTTCCCATACAGGAAAAGCGCATATTATAGGGGTAACGGGTACGCCCGGCGCAGGGAAGAGTACCCTCATCAGTAAACTTGCCGTAAATTTTGCAGATAAAGGGAAAAAGGTAGGGATAATCGCCGTTGATCCGACAAGCCCTAAAGATAACGGGGCTCTTCTTGGAGACCGTTTGAGGATGAGGGACGTTGAGGAGACTAAAGGCGTCTTTATACGATCCATGGCAAGCAGGGGCTATCCGGGAGGTATTGCGAAAGCTTCGGCAGGCGCAGTATATGTCCTTGAAGCCCTTGGAAAAGAAATTATTATGGTGGAAACGGTAGGCGCCGGTCAGACCGAGATGCAGATATATTCCCTGTGCAACACGATTATCACCATTTTAGCACCGGATTATGGCGACGAGATCCAGTTGATGAAGGCAGGGCTTCTTGAAATAGGCGATATTGTTGCAATCAACAAGGCCGACAATGTCCGTGCCGAAGATATTTCAGCAGAGATCGCAGTATACATCGGCAAGAACAAGTCAAAGGGCTGGGAAACACCGGTTTTAACAGTGCAGGCAAAAGAAGGCGGCGGTATAGAAAAGCTTGTTGAAGCCGTCAATGAACATTTTGTTTACCTCAATAAAAATACATGCGGCAAAGATATTAAAAAGGAGAAATTGAAAACGTTCATGTTTGCCCTTTTAAAAGAAGAATTATGGAACAGGGCCCTCAACACCTGGGCCGGTAATAAGCGCTTCGATAGTATCGTGAAAAAGCTGCAAAAAGGAGAAATTGATCCGTATGCTGCTGTCCGGAAAGCATTGGAGATAAACGGACTTTAGCTGTATAAACAAGAAAGTGTTTTTAAGGTGGAGGAATACGCAATGCATGAAAAAAGGATAAAGATTTTGATTGCAAAGCCGGGGCTGGATGGCCACGACAGGGGGGCAAAGGTGGTTTCCCATGCGCTCAAGGAAGCAGGCATGGAGGTTATCTATTCGGGACTCCACAAAACAATTGACCAGATCGTTAATATTGCCCTTCAGGAAGACGTCGACATTATCGGGCTTTCTATCATGACCGGCGCGCACATCCCCATCGTTGAGAAACTGATGAAGAAGATGCGGGACGAAGACATCATTGATAAAACGGTCTTTGTGGGCGGCGTGATCCCTGCAAAAGATATTTCAAAACTAAAAGGACTTGGTGTTGCAGGTGTTTTCCCCGGCGGAACCCCTCTTTCCGAAATGATAGAATTTATAAAAACTCACATGAAAAAGGCATAGGAGGCGCACATGGCAGTTGCTCGCTATATAAAAGACGAAAAAGACCGGATCCTCGATGTGATTCTGGAATCCGGCATCCATGTAAAGCCCTTATATACGCCGGAAGATTTGAGCCGGACAGGTTTTGACTATGAGAAAGATGTTGCAGATCCGGGGCAGTATCCTTACACCAGAGGAATTCATCCCCTCGGATACAGATCCAGGGCATGGACAACAAGACAATATACGGGGTTCGGCTCCCCGCAGGAAACGAACGAGCGTTTCAAACTCATGATTGCACATGGTCAGACAGGGCTTAATGTTGCCTTTGACCTTCCCACCCAGATGGGCTATGACTCTGATGACCCCATGTCAGAAGGGGAAGTGGGTAGGGTCGGAATGGCTGTCGATACACTTCGTGATTTCGAAATTGCCTTTAAAGACATAAAGTTGGACAAGATCGGTGCAGGCCTTACCATAAACGCCGTCGCCTCCATCATGCTTGCCATGTATCAGGCTGCAGGTGAAAAATACGGGTATGATGCGAGGGTAATATCGGCGACGCCGCAGAACGATATTTTAAAGGAGATGGTAGGCAGAGGGGCATGGATATTCCCTGTCGAGCCGGCAGTGAAACTCATCGGCGACACGATAGAATATGCCATGACTGTTATGCCGCGTACAAACCCGGTGAGCGTATGCGGGTATCATATAAGGGAATCCGGCGCGACGCCTGCCCAGGAGATTGCCTTCGCAATACTGATAGCCAATGTATACATAGACAATGTCCTTGCAAGAGGGTTTGACGTTGATGACTTTGTGGGGAGATTTTCCTTCAACCTCAACGTCTTCGGCAACATGTGGGAGCAAGTTGCAAAATTTAGAGCAGCACGTAAACTCTGGGCAAGGAATCTTAAGGAAAAATACAATGTGAAAAACCCGCAGAACCTTTTTCTGCGCGGACTGTTCGGGGGAGGCGGGTATGGACTCACAAAGGCGCAACCTGAAAACAACATCATGCGAGGGGCCTACTATGCTCTTGTAGCTGCTTTATCCGGGGCACAGACTACCGCATTGTGCAGTTACGACGAGGCATACACGATCCCTACGCCCCATTCGGCCCTGCTTTCGCTTCGCACACTCCAGTTACTGATGGACGAGATGGGTCTGCGTGATACCGTTGATCCCCTTGCCGGAAGCTATTTTATTGAGACCATCACAAAGGAGATGGAACAGAAGATTGAGGAAGAGATGGAAATGATTGAAAAGTATGGCGGCATGATAAAGGCGGTCTCCAGGGGCTATATCCAGAGACTTGTTGCACGTCAGGCATATGAGGTGGAAAAAGGGCTTGAATCAGGCGAGCTTTTAAAGGTTGGAGTAAACATATACAAAGAAGGTGTATCAGAAGATGTTGAACTCCACGAATATAACAATGAATCAGCGGAAAAACAGATAGAAGACCTAAAACAGGTAAAAAAACAAAGGTCGCAGCGCGATGTCCTCCGCACCTTAAAGAAACTTGAGTCAGCAACAAAGGAAGGTAAAAACATCATGCCCTATCTCGTGGAATGCTGTAAGGCATATGCAACGGTTGGTGAGATGACTAATATTTTCAGGCAGGAATTCGGGGAGTTTCAAGAACCTGCGCTTTTTTGAGTTTATGAGGGTGAGTTTCTGGATATCACCCTCCCCTTTCCTTCCACTCCCCTCAAGGGAGGGATGAAGTGGATACCCTGCTGCAAGCAGCAGGGTCACTGATGGTTTAGCCGAGTTTGGAGGAATATATGACAGACAAGCACTACCGTCTGGGCTGCGATATTGGCGGCACATTCACCGACTTCGTCCTGTTGAATGATCGAACAGGCCGGATACAGACCGATAAGCGTCTGACCACACCGCATGACCCTTCAGAAGCCGTCGGGAAGGGAATAAAGGCACTGGGTGCCTCCTCGCCGGACTTTGTGGCAAAACTGGATGAACTGATACACGGAACGACCCTTGTCATCAATTCCATTATCGAGAGAAAGGGCGCCAGGACAGGGCTCATCACAACAAAGGGATTCAGGGACGTTCTGGAAATAGGCCGTGAACTGCGCTATGCGCCTTATGATATCTTCGCCGAATTTCCCGAGCCTCTTATACCGAGGAGATATCGCATTGAAGTGGATGAGAGGGTTCGAAGCGACGGGAGTATCCTTAAGGCCCTGGATCCTGAAGAAGCAAGGCGTGCCGTTCTGACACTCCTTGGTATGGATGTTGAGTCAATTGCTGTCTGCCTCATTAATTCATTTGAGAACCCCTCTCATGAATTCATGCTCCGGGATATCATTGCCCGGGAAGCCCCGGACATCTCCGTCTCCATTTCATACCATGTCCTGCCGCAAATTAAAGAATATGAAAGAACAAGCACCACCGTTACCAATGCCTATGTCAAGCCCCTTACGGGACGCTATCTGTCTAATCTGGCCCATCGGCTGGAGCACATCGGTTTTAAGGGTAAGCTATTTATCATGCTTTCAAGCGGCGGCGTTACCTCTGTGGAAACAGCGGCGGAGTTTCCTGTAAGGATTATCGAATCCGGACCAACTGCAGCGGTAATCGCAGGCCAATACTACGGCAGGCATTTCAATGTCTCCGAAATGTTCTGCTTCGACATGGGAGGTACAACGGCAAAATCGTGTCTGATTCAGAAAGGGGTTGCCGGTATCGTACCGACTTTTGAGGTTGGGCGGGTGCAAAGATTCATGAAGGGAAGCGGCCTTACAATACAGGTGCCTGTAGTAGACCTTATGGAGATTGGCGCAGGCGGCGGTAGTATTGCCAAAGTGAGTAAGCTGGGCACACTTCAGGTCGGACCGGAAAGTTCCGGTGCAGTGCCCGGTCCTATCTGTTACGGCAGGCGAGGCACGGACCCCTGTGTAACCGATGCCGATCTTCTGTTAGGCTATCTCGATGAGAACTATTTTCTCGGAGGGAAGATGAAGCTCGACAAAGAAAGCGCCCGGCGTGGCGTCGAGGAAAAGATTGCCGGGCCCCTTGGGGTTTCCTTTATACAGGCTGTCTGGGGGATTCACGATCTCATCAATGAAACGATGGCTGCCGCTGCCAAAACGCATATTGCCGAAAAAGGCGGAAACCCGGGTGTTGTAACAATAGCTGCCTTCGGCGGGGCAGGGCCGGTTCATGCCTATGGTCTTGCAAAAAAACTGGGGGTACCCCGGATGATGGTGCCGCCGAATTCAGGCGTAGGCTCAGCCATGGGTTTTTTCACCGCCCCCCGTGCCTTCGATCTGCTGCGGAGTCACAAAGTTTCTCTGAACAATGTTGTGTTTAATGAAATAGAAGGTATCTTCAGGGGTCTTGAAGAGGATGCCTCACAAATACTCAGGAAGGAAGAAGAGGAAGAAGTTATCCTATACGAACGGTCTCTTGACATGCGCTTTGTGGGTCAGGGTGCAGAAATCAATATACCCCTGCCTGCCGGGGATTTTGCAAAGTTCCAGAGGACGGATATCCGACGTCACTTTGACGATGTCTATAAAAAACTCTATGGAAGGACCTATCCTGACTCTGAGGTGGAATTTATTAATTTCAAGGTAAGGGCCAGTCTTCCCGAGAGGCTCCTGCAATTACCCAGAATTGATAAAAAAAAGGGGCAGACTCTTGATGCGGCAATCAAGCGTCAGCGCCTTGCATACTCACCCATTACACGGGCATTTATTCCTTTTACGGTTTATGACAGATACAAGCTCTTTCCAGGCGCCGAATTTACAGGGCCGGCCATTATTGAAGAAAAGGAGTCAACCCTTATCGTTGGTGAGGGCGGCCGTATATCGACAGATGAATTCGGGTTTTTGTGGATTGATATCAGGGGGGTATGAAGATGGCACGCACCTTTGATCCGATAACGTTAGAGATCCTGTGGCGAAGACTCATTTCCATTGTAGACGAGGCTGACTCAAGCGTAGCCCGCACAGCCTTTTCGAGCCTGCTCCGGGATGCCCATGATTATACATGCATGTTCACGGACAGGCTGGGCCGTGAACTGGCTCAGGGGAGTCTTGCCACTCCGGGGCAATCGGGGGCCATGGCCCTGGGTATAAAAAACCTTGTCAACAGATTTCCTTTAGACCATTACCAGCCCGGCGACGTCTTTATTACGAACGATCCCTGGGTGCTGGCAGGTCATCTGAATGACGTATGCGTCATGAGCCCCATTTTTTATAAAGAAAAACTGGTTGCATTCACGGCCTGCGTCTTTCATCACTCCGATATCGGCGGCCGCGTTGCTTCAGACAACCATGATGTCTTTGAAGAAGGGCTTTTTATACCCGTTGTTAAGCTATATAGCAGAGGGGTTATAAATGAACCGGTCCTGGATATGATCCGATGGAACGTACGGACACCTGATGAGGTTATCGGAGATATCCGCTCTCAGATAGCTGCAAACCATGTTTGTGCAGAGAAGATACAGCAGATGCTCAGGGAAAGCGGGCTCGAAGACCTCGACGGCCTGGCTGACCAGATTATCGGCCTTACCGAGAAGAGCATGAGGGAGGAGATCGAAAAGGTCCCCGACGGCATCTATCAGGCCAAAGGCATCATTGAACAAATGAAGGGAAACGGCGATATTATTATTCAGGCAAAGGTTGAGATAAGAGGCGGTGATATCCTCGTTGATCTTGAAGGTTCTTCCGGCCAGGTAAACTGGGGCGGCAACGTCGTATATAATTTTACCTTCGCCTATGTGTTCATGGCAATAAAGAGTATGTTTGCCCCGGACATTCCCAATAATGACGGCTGCGCAAGACCTATAAAACTTTTTGCCCCTGAAGGCAGCGTTGTGAACTGCAGGTTCCCTGCAGCCGTGGCTGCAAGAATGGGGGTAGGCCATTTCCTTACAGAAGTAATATACCGGGCATTGTCGGATGTACTGCCCAACAGGGTAATTGCCGCCTCCGGCGGTACCCCTGCCGCAATGAACGTATTTTACGGAAGGAAAAAGAACGGTAAACCATGGCACTCTGTGATCATCAGGGGAGGGGGCATGGGGGCAGGCATTGCCAACGACGGCAATTACGTCTATATCTTTCCGGCAAACGGGGCCAATACACCTGTTGAGATATTTGAAAGCGATACCCCGCTTATCATTGAAAAGAGGGAGGTCCTGACCGACTCAGGCGGTCCCGGCAGGATGAAGGGGGGCCTCGGGAAAAGAGAAGTCTTCAGGGTGCCTGACGACCAGTATGCCCCGATTCCACCCGTCAACCTGGGGATACAGGCAGGAAGATATTTCTATCCTGCGGAAGGACTCTTCGACGGCAAACCCGGCACAAAGGCCCAACTCCGTATCAACGGAGTACCGGGAAACGCCTATGGGCTGACCCAATTGAAGCCGGGAGATACAGTAACGATTGATGCCCCCGGCGGCGGCGGCTACGGCAGCCCCCTTGAACGCGAACCCGATATGGTATTAAACGATGTTATCGAAGGATATGTAAGTATAGAACGGGCTGAAACCGACTATGGTGTTTCCGTTGATCCTGAAACATTTGCTGTAAATGCTGAGGAAACAGGACGGCTGCGCCGCCTGTTAAAGTTAAAATCAAAAAAAAGACGATAAACGACCCTGTTTTCCTGCATCAGGGCCCCGTCGGGTTGATTTTTAATATGGAGGTTAAACATTTATGGAAAAACGATTTGATGCACAGATGAAGACGGAAGCAGAACTCGCGGCATTTCAGCTGGAGGGGTTGAAGTGGACGGTAAATCATACATATAACGGCTCAAAACACTATAAGCAGAAGTTTGACGAAGCGGGCGTAAAACCCGGCGATATTAAAACGTTGGAGGATATCAGAAAATTACCCTTCACAACCAGCAAAGACCTTCAGGAGGGATATCCTTTTCCGCTTCAGAGTGTGCCCTTTGAAAAGATTGTCCGCATACACGCCTCAAGCGGTACAACCGGAAAGAGAAAAGTCCTGTGCTACACGGCAAAAGATGTAGATGACTGGGCGCAGATGTTTGCACGGTGCTATGAGTATGCGGCTTGCACCCTGGAAGACAGAATTCAGATTGCTGTAGGCTACGGCGTGTGGACTGCCGGATGGGGCTTTCAGAATGGATGTGAGAGGTTCGGCGCCATGTCCATCCCTATCGGTCCAGGGAACCTCGATATGCAATGTCAGTTTCTGGAAGACTTTCAGACCACGGTTATCTGCTGCACTGCCTCAATGGGGCTGCTCATGGCGGAAGAGATAGATAAACGCGGCCTCAGAGGGAGAATTGCCCTGGCAAAGATGATATTCGGCTCTGAAAGAAGCAGTGACGCCATGAGGGCAAGGATATCGGAACTGTCAGGCGTCAAAACAGAGCAGCTTTTCGACATTCCCGGGCTTACTGAACTATACGGCCCAGGGACCGGACTGGATTGTGTCCACCACAGAGGTATCCATTACTGGGCAGACTATTACATACTTGAGATACTCGATCCGGAGACCCTGGAACCGGTTAAGCCGGGGGAAGTGGGAGAAATGGTGGTTACTACATTACAAAAGGAGGCAGCACCCCTTGTCCGTTACAGGACAAGAGACCTGACAAGGATTATCCCTGAAAGATGCCCTTGCGGGAGCATCATGCCCATGCACGACAGGATACTGGGCCGGTCGGACGATATGTTCATCTTCAGGGCGGTTAATATCTATCCGAGTCACATAGACCAGATACTTTCACATATTAAAGGGGTTGGAAGTGAATACCAGGTAATCCTATACAGGAAAGAGGACGGGAAAGATCATATGATGATCAGAGTAGAGAGGGCAATCGATGCTTCGCACCATGAGGATAAACATATAAAAAAGGCGATTGAGCATGACATCAAGAAGCAGATAATGGTGAGCTGCGATATTGAACTGGTTGATTATGGTTCTTTGCCCAGGTCTGAGAGAAAGACAAAGAGGGTTTTCGACAACCGGGAGTGATAAAGGCAGTGTTGAATTTTGAGTTATGAATTTTGGGTTAAAATACATAACTTAAAGTTTAAAACTCAAAACTGATTTTACGAAAGGGGGTAAAGGTGAAAGCTTACGAATACTATAAGCCGCAAACCATTCAAGAGGCAATCTACCTGATGGAGAGGCTTGAGGATGCACGATTTATCGCCGGAGGGACGGATGTTCTGGTCTTGTTCAGGCAGAAAAAGATTGCGCCTAAGAACCTTATTTCATTACGGAACATCAAAGACCTTATCGGCATCGAGGAGAGGGACGGCCTTTGGATAGGGTGTGGTGCCACTCACAGTGATATCATGAAGAATGTATTCATCGGGCAGCACTATAGCGCCCTCTATGACGCAGTAAGCAACCTTGGCTCCTGTCAGATACGAAACGTGGCTACGATAGGGGGAAATATCTGCAATGCCGCCCCTTCAGCTGATACTGCCTGTCCGCTCCTTGTCCTTGATGCGAGAGTTGTAATTGTTGGACCGACAAATAAACAAAATCCCCCTGTTCCTTCTTCTGAAAAAGCCGGTCTCCCGGCACCCCCCTTTTTCGAAGGAGGGCAGGAGCGATTTTTTATTGAGCATCAGGTTGATATAGACGCTTTTTTTCTGGGTCCGAATAAGACAGTCCTTGAGACAGGCGAACTGGTAAAGGGATTCCGGATACCCTCGTTGGGGGACAATACAGGTTCGGCTTATATAAAACACACGAGAAGACAGGCTATGGACCTGCCCATATTGGGGGTTGCCGCCCGGGTTACTATAGAGAAAGATGGAGAGAATCTCTTGTGCAATGATGTGAGGATCGCCATGGGTGTTGTTGCACCAAGACCGATCAGGGCAAGGGGAGCCGAGGCATTTCTGAAAGGTAAAACGGCATCCGATCTTGTTCTGCAAGAAGCAGGAGAGATAGCCGCAAGCGAGGCTTCACCGAGGGACAGTTTCCGGGGAGAGGCATGGTACAGGAAAGAGATGGTGAAGGTACTGACGAGAAGGGCGATTATGAAAGCTATAGAGAGAGCCGTGCAGCCTCAGGAGGTTAAATGAAAAGGGAAATCATTTTTACTTTGAATGGCGAAGAGGCAGTTTATGAGGTTAGGCCTGAATGGACACTTCTGTATTTTTTGAGGGAAGTCTGCGGACTTACCGGCACGAAGGAGGGCTGCGGCTACGGGGAGTGCGGCGCATGTACGGTCATAGTTGACGGCCAGGCAGTAAATTCATGCCTGTACCCCATACTTGAAGTTGAGGGCAAAAAGGTTACCACCATTGAGGGGCTCCTGTCTGCGGATGGCGAACTCCATCCCCTCCAGAAGACATTTATTGAAGAGGGTGCTGTACAGTGCGGTTTTTGCACGCCCGGTATGATCATGTCGGCAAAGGCCCTGCTGGATGAAAAGGATAAACCTACAGAAAAGGACATTAAAGAGGCCATCGAAGGAAATCTTTGCAGGTGTACGGGATATGTAAAGATTATAGATGCCATAACATCCATAACAGGCAGGAGGTGAGCATGGATACCCTGTCAACGGTCGGACAAAGAATCCCGAAACTGGATGCCCCATCAAAAGTAACAGGAAATGCCCTGTATATCCAGGACTTGAAAATACCGGGCATGCTCTATGGAAAGATTCTATACAGCAGGTATCCCCATGCAAAGATTCTTAAAATTGACACATCCCGTGCGGAAAAACTGGCCGGTGTTAAAGCTGTCCTCACAGGCTCAGATATTCCTGTGTTTAAATTCGGTGTCATGAAGGATAACCCTCCCCTTAAAACAGGGAAGGTTTGTTCCGTGAGGGACGAACTGGCAGCCGTAGCCGCCTCTGCGCCCGAGATTGCTGAAGAGGCCCTTACACTCATAGATGTTGAATATGAAGAAATACCCGGCATCTTTGATCCTATAGAGGCAATGAAAGAAGGAGCGCCGCTCATCCATGAAGAGATGAAATCCAACGTATTGAAACTCCCCTGGAAGCTTGTCTGCGGAGATGTTGAGGCGGCAAAAACGGAATCCGCTTATATTGTGGAGGACACCTTCTCGACACAGTGGGTAACACACTGCTGTCTCGGCACAAGCGGGTGCATCGCCTCTTTCGATACAAACAACAATCTGACCATGTACAGCAATACACAGATTCCGTCCCTGGCACAGAAGGATTATATCGAGGCACTGGCATCCTTCGGTTTGAAGAATAAACGGGTAAGGATTATCCAGTGCACGATAGGCGGCGGCTTCGGTAGTAAACTCGACACCTACGCCTATGAATATCTGGCGATTCTCCTTGCCATGAAGGCTCACAAACCGGTGAAAATCGTCTTTTCCAGGGAAGAGGAGTTTTTTGCCACATCGCCCCGTCAATGCACTGTCACAAGGATATCCCAGGGCTGCGACAAAGAGGGGCGTCTGACCTTCAGGGAAATGGACATGATACTTGACAACGGTGCTTATACTTCATGGGGGGCAACAACCCCTTCGGTCATGATGATGCCCATTTCGTCGCTCTACAAGGTGCCTAATATCAAATTTACTGCAAAATGCGTCTACACAAACAACACATACAGCCAGGCCATGAGAGGTTACGGCAATCCCCAGGCAACCTTTGCCATTGAATCGTCCATTGACCAGCTTGCCCTGACTGCGGGCATTGATCCCTCTGATTTCAGGCTGAAAAATGCCAACGAACCGGGTGAGATAACCCCTCAGCGTTTCAAGATCACTTCCTGCGGCATGAAGGAATGTATAGACGCGGTGGTAAAAAAACTTGACTGGCAGTCAAAGCAGGGGAAGCATGACGGCAGGGGCGTGGGCATGGCATCTCTCATCCATGTGGGAGGCGGTGCGCGGGTTTACAAATCAGACGGATGCGGTACAACAATAAAAATTGATGACTACGGCAAGATAGATGTCTTTACAGGTGCCACCGATATCGGTCAGGGCTCGGAAACGGTGATCGCACAGATCGTGGCCGAAGTTCTCGGCGTGACGGTTGATGACGTCCATGTCACCAACAATGATACGGATGCCTGCCCCTGGGACGTGGGCGCCCATGCGAGCAGGACGACTTTTGTTGCAGGGAATTCAGCCCTCGGGGCAGCAAAGAAGATAAAGGCGCAGATACTGGAGATTGCAGCGAAGAACCTTGGCGCTGACCCGGCAACGCTTGATATTAAGAAAGGCATAATCTTTTCAACAATAGATAATGAGAAAAACACTGCCCTGGGTAAAGTCCTGCGCAATGCCCATTATGTGAGCAACGGCCAAATGCTCATGGCAGAATATTTTTATGATCCTGCCAATGAGAACTTTGACAGGGAGTTCAAAGGCAACCTCTCTGTTTCATATGCCTACGGTGCCCATGGGGTAGAGGTAGAGGTGGACAAACAGACAGGACAGGTAAAAATCCTGAAGTATATAGCAGCCCATGATGTGGGCAAGGCCATCAATCCAATGCTGCTTGAGGGACAGATTTACGGCGGCGGGCTCATGGGGATCGGATACGCCATGGGCGAGAAGATGATCTTCGACAAGGGCGTACTTAAAAACGGAAGTTTTCTCGACTACAAGATGCCCACAGCAAAGGATGTTCCGCCTGTTGAGGCTGTGATTATCGAGACGGACGACAAAGACGGTCCCTTCGGCGCAAAGGGCATCGGTGAGCCCGGGCTCGTCCCTACTGCACCGGCGATTGCCAATGCGATTTATGATGCTGTCGGGATACGCATCAAAGACCTGCCCATCACGCCTGAAAAGGTTTTAAAAGCGTTAAAGGAGAAAGAAAAAAGTCTGTTATAAAAGGCGCCGTTGTCCCCATGATCATGTCCATGGGGACAACGGCGGAAATAAAAAACTGTAATATATATCGCTCGGATACGGCATAAAATCCTTTACAAAATATTTTAAAACTAATATTCTAATCAAAAATAACATTTTCCAAATTTTGCAATGCATGGGGGAACTTTGGAAACATACGTCTCGAAATCGAATAAAATTCGTCGGTTTTCAGGACTGCACTTTTTAATTATCCCTTTCCTGATTGTATACGTGCTTTTTTGCGCAGTTACAACACTTTCGGCACAAAACAATCCGAATCAGCCTCAACAAAATAACCCTAACAGAAATATCTTCGGCGACGACCTGGGACAATTCGGAAAAGACGCCTTCGGCGGGTTATTCGGTATTCAAAATACGCAAAATCTGAAATCGATCAACCAGCCCACGCAGGGAAACTGGACAAAAGACCGGGCCAGGACCATGCAGGGCGGTGCTGACCCCACAGGCTTCTGGACGCCTCCGCCGATCTCCGATTTCAGAAGCGAGGCAATAAGCAAGGACAGGCCGGCAGCAGGAGACGTAATTCTCCAATTCTGGATAACTGTACCTGGTGAAACAAAAGTGGGCCAGAGCTTTGATTACGGCCCTTACGCAAACTACGGGCGTGTGGAAAAAGCCATGGTCTGGGATGTAAACGGCAATGTAATGGGGGGATACACAAAGACAGCCCGCGAGAAGGTCAAGGTCAGTGAAAAACACAAACTGGTCATTGAAAAATGGGACCCGGAGCTGAGTATATGGAATAAGATCAGCGAACGCGACAGTACAAGCGGTACCGCCGGTTTTCAGGAACAGGGCTACTATCGTATAACCGTTGCCCTTTATGCTGCCGCTTTTCCTCTTGGCCCCCAATATGGAACGGTCCGCGTAACAGACCCGAGATTCGACCGTAAAAGCTCTGAGATTTATTACGAGGTAGATGTGAAGCTTCCTTCACCGTATTCAGGTCTTGGAATGACCATAAGCGGGCATGGCAAGATACAGCAATACCGTGGTGACGCTCTGGGCTGGCGTCCTGACTGCGGGACCTATGAAGTTCGTGCTATGGCGAAAAAGGGTATAGTTGATTGGGAAGACAGCGGATCGCGTTCGATGAAGTCTTCATCGCAGCCCGAATATTACAAAAACGCGTCCTGGGTTTTGCGCGGCAAAGACAGCGCTATTCTCTGGAAGAACGATCAGCGGGAATCCTTTCTTTTTGATGCAAACCACTGGGGAGACGGCCAATATACCCTGGAAACACATCTTGCCAAAGAACATCAGGGTCAGGGCCTTCAGAATCTGCCCGTTCAGCCGGCAATAACGTACATAACAGTGCTTGAATGCGGAAAAGGCGCTTATCAGCCGCCCGTGGATGAACAGAAAACATTCGAAGGTGACAGCAAAAAAGAGACGACAAACATACCCGATATTGACCCTAATAAATTTGTACAATTAGACGGGAACAATCTTAAGGTTGTTCCTCATATCCCGCCTTTTAATGGGGTAAATAACAATCTTCCCAAGGATACACCCAACCCTCCCGCAGAGATTTGCAGGGATTGTCCGAAACTTCAGCGGCAGATATCCCATCGCACAAAGCAACTTCAGATAATGTGTGATGTGCCGGAAAGCCTTATGGAACAACTGCTGAAAGCCCCAAAAAGATACGACAACATGGAGAAAGACCTGGCCAAAGAATGGGATGTCCTTATTACCAAGGCACAGTCTGTTAGGGACCCCTTTACAAAAATAGCCCTTGAATATACAAAACTTGTAATGAAAGCCTACAGGGAAAAGCTTGTTATTTCAGCAGAGGATCAACTGAAATACCGCCCTATGGATAAAAACGGGAATCCATCGGTTATCGGATATGGCATACCGAACGGTTTCTGTGTATTTGACAAAAAGAAAGTGGAGTTAGCCAATCAGCTACGGGCGGAACAGATAAAAATCTACAACGATTGGGCTAATCTAAGACGCGACACAGAAAAGAGAATTCCTGAACTCCAGAAAGAGATAGAGGCAGTTAACCAGCGATTTGAAGACTATTTCAAGGCTCTTCTCGAAATGAGAGCAGACCTTGGCAGAATGCAGACAAAACTTTCCGACATGTACCATGCAGGAAAATATGAACACTGCCTTGGCGGAGGTGGAAGCAGGACAAGCGGTGATTATACGATAACCACACTCGACGGAAAGCAGCAGAAAGACCCTGCATGGGGTCTGCCCGGGATGAATATCCAATTGCCTGAACCAAAAAAGAAAAAACTCGATCCAGCTATTTTAAAAGTGCCAAAACCGCTACACGAGATACAACCCTTAAAGATAAAGTGGGACGGCATAAAACAACTTGCAATGGACCGCAAGCTCATGGAGTCCCTTGCCGAAGCAAAGAAACTACAGTATGAAGCAGAGTACGGGTCATGGTCTAACTGGGTGGGGAGTAAGCTGCTGTGGGTAGGTGAAATGGCAACAGAGTTGTCAAAATATAATCCGGTAACAGCCCCGATTGGTTATATGAACAATCTTATTAATAATATCAATTCCGGCATGCCGATGGATAAAGCGTTAAACCAGGCCTATCAGGAATCTTACGGTGCAATGGGCGATGTTGCAAAGAAAACCGGTACATGGGCCTACGACGCCATTTTTACGAAACCCTTTAACGAGACCATGAGAGATATTGATAAGGCAGGTACCTTTATGATCGAACTTGTCCCGAAGATATTCGAAGGTCTGGGCAACGATGTAGCAAAGTATATACATGCCAATAATGATGTCCTCAAAGAGATGGAACAGGATATGGATGAATTGAACGAGCTCTATAAATACGGCGACTCACCGGAAGCCAATACCCAGAGGCTTGCCATCTATCAGCGGCAGATGATGAACTGGCAGAAGATGGAGGAAGGCGGCAAGGCTATGGACAATCTGATCCTCACGGCCGCCACATCGAACACCGCTCTCAGCTTTGCCAAATATACAGGGGGGCAGGGAGGTGTTGCCATGAACGGTCTGAAAGAGTTTTTAAAGGAAGGCATGGTACAATCCAAAAACCTTGGTGTAGCCGTCGGTGAAAAGGCAGCCCTTGCGGGTAAGGCCGCATATCTTGATGATATGGCAAAGGCAGGCAATATCATATCCGACAAAGTCGATGATGTCGTTAAAAACGCCAATGAGGCTGCGAAGACCGGCAGTTCTCAGCTGGATGACGCCTTCCGTGCCCAGAAAGAAGCATCCAAACAACTTGCAGATAAACTCGACGATGCTGTAAACAAAGTACAGGACAATATAGCCAAGATGGACCCGCCAAGCAAATGGGAGCCGGCAAAGAATGTTGATTTCGACGCAAAACAGCTGGGAGGCAATATAGGGGAAGGCAGCACCGCCACTGTGAAACAGGCAGGAGAAGGAAAAGTAGCTAAAATCCTTGACAGGTTTGTAGACCCCAATGACCCGGATAAAATTTTGTCATTGGATGATTTCAAACCATCCACCGGCAATAAACTTCAGAATCAAAAACTGCAGGAGGTTTTGGAAAATGCCGCTGCGCGCCAGCAAGATGAGGGCGCAGGCATATTGACAATGAAAAATGATGATATTCCACACATAAAAACAACCGGGCAAGGCTCCACCAAGATGCAGGTGATGACAAATGAGGGGATAAAAGAAGTGAATGTACCGACCTTCGAAAAAACAAAGTTTGCCTCAAATCAGGAAACTTTGCAGGGTATCATGGAGGCTGAAAACAGACAAATGACAAGGCAGGAGATGATTGAAGCCCTTGAATATTACAATAAAGCAGCCCAGAAAGGGGTGGTCTTTCTTGATCCCAATTCGGGGAATCTCGTCAAGGAAGTGCTTCCTGACGGCAAATTCCGTTATCTCGCCACAGAAGGAGGCAGCGTATACAAAGCAGGCAATTCTAAGCAGGCACGTGATATGATGGTCGAGATGTTTACGGCGCCTGTCTCCAAGGATGCAAGCGGCACGACCCACAAATTTGCGACATTACTCGATTATTCGGAGCGATTCGGGAAAATAGGAGGAGAAAATGCAATAGAACTGCTGGACAAGGCTTCAAAATTCGGTATTTCATTTTCCGATAAAAACCTTGCCAAACACATCGATAAAGAGCTTCTGGAGGCGTTCAAGGACCCGGCAAAATGGGAAAAAGTAGTGCAGGATGCCAGACGGGCAAATGCCCTTGCCAATAAAGCGCAATATTTTGATGAGGCCGCCAGGATAGAGATTAATGCTGCGCAGCAATCAGCGGTCTCTAATCAAGCAATAATGAATGCTTCACAAAATGTTTCCCGTCGGGCGGAAACAGTGGAGAGACAGATTATAGAAGTGGGCGGAAGTACCCCTGCCGCGAACCAGATAGAGCAAATTCAACATTTAGAACAGGCGGTCCAGGGGGGTGCATCCGGCAATTTAGATGATTTTTTTAATGATTTCTTGTTCGATCCGGTGAGTTTCTATGATATGTACCGTCATTACCACGATACAGAAATAGCTGTTGCGGCGTGAAGGGGGAATGAAAATGAAGAGTGCTCACATACATATAATTTGCAGGGTAACCGGTTTTATTGCAATATTGGCTCTGGCATTCACTCTTTTACTATCCACACCTTTATCCGTTTATTCCGAACAGGTAGAAACACCTGCAAGCTTTATGGCCCGCAAAAAATCTTCATACAAAGCAGCGCTCGAAGAATTAAAAAAAGAATACAGGAAATGGTGTGTTGTTGCGGGAAAACCAATTATACCGGCAGGGATAGAACAGGGCCAGCCTCCCTGGGATTTGGGACAGCCGCCCGGAGATTTGCCCGGCGAAATGCAGCTTGTCCGGACACCGGGCCTCGATGGGGAATTCTCTTACGAAATCGAACAGGTCATAAATACCTGGTACAGCGGATCAACAGGGACAAATCCCTTTTCCTGGGTAGATATTAACGGCATATTCACAACAACAGGCAGTAGAAGCGGTTCAGGAGATCAGTGCAGCGGCAAGTCAATGGTTTTTGATACAACTGCGCCCGGTGGTCCGTACGCAGGCATTGTGCTTAACGAAACAACAAGGAGCTGCAGCCTTGTAAATTTCAGTTCCTCTTCCTCTTCGTCCGTATATTTCAATTCCCTGATAACAAACAATTACCAGTATGGTCCGGGTGCCGGCTGGTCCGGGGGGCCGGTGGTTTCTACAGGGGTTTACGGCACAACCTATGTAAAGACCTATTCAAAAGGTTCGAATACGGTAGGCATCTCATTTAAGGTTACAAACAATACACCGGCAAATCCCAATAACGCTGTTCTCAATGTCAACAGCGTTAACTGGTAAGAGAGGATATGGGTATGAAAAGATTATTTATTATAATGCTCGCTTTCTTATTGATCCTTGTTTTTACAGTCATAAAAACACACGCTCAGGAGTGCCGGCGTATTCAGCCTATTAAAAGCCCTGATGCAGTCGAAGCACCCCTTGCGGAAGGGGTAAGGGCGGTCAAGGAACAAATTCCGGTGGACCGTCAGACCGTTGAGAAGACGATGCAGAAGATTGCCGAGTCCTGGAATACCCCTGAGATGTCTAAAAAGCTGGCAAACAGTTTTTACGAAAAGGACAGGCTTATGGACTCAATGAATGGCAATGCACCGGTAGATGCACGGTTAAGAATCCTCTCTGTCGGAAGCTACCGGTTAATCAATCAGGGTATAAAGTCCGATCCTGGAGGCGACCTTCTTATAAGCAGGATTTCGGTCATAGCGAAAACACAGATAGAATATAACAATCCCACAAATGGTTTTCAGCGGCGTCAGGGCGAACAGGAATACATCATCAAAATCACACAGAAAGGGTTTCTTAAGTGAAACGGTTAATATTATTCATCTTTATAACGATACTTGTTTATATCATCTTTACAATGCCTGTCATGGCCGAAGACTCTGTGCCTCTGAAAGACTGGGCTATATCCATTGAGAATACAACCAGATATGAGAACTATGATTTCTGGGGCGATGCAGCCGGAAGCCCCTATCAGAACACGGGAGGACAGTTCTATAACGAACTTTCTACATCATTCACGCGCCGGTTCTCAGATTATGAATCATTCCAGGGCAGATTTAACCTGCTCTATAATGATTCCCTTTACAGAAGTCAGTATAACGGTCTTGTTCTGGAACGTGCAAACCTGACCTGGGAAAAAGGCAATACCCGCCTGCCATTCCGCGCACAGTTTGGGGATAATTTCTCATTCATGACGATACGGACAATCCAGAGGTCATTAAAGGGGTTCCAGTTGGAGCTTCAGCCGCAAGTCATATCCACGGAGCAAAAGCAGTCGCTTCTCTTTTTCACCGGCGCAGGCCGGGACGATTACCGTGATTTCGCGCCGGTCAACGATCTGTTCAGCGCCGCTTCATATCTCATAGAGGATAAACGATGGGGTAATTATTCCTTTAATCTTTTGCAAAATCACCGTGCCAGTGAGATCAAAGACGGTCTGCCGGCACGAAACCAGCTTGTCGGCAGCATTACCGGGGAAAAGATATTCAGTTTTTCCAAACAGAAGATGACCCTCGAAGGCGAGGTCGGATATTTCACAGGAGACTATAACCTTACGGCAAACACGACTGAAACGAATAAAGACAGCCTCGGTCTCTTCGGTCAGTTAACAGCCGATACCGGAACTCCCTTCAATTACAGGTTGAGATATGAAAACTACGGCAAGAATTACCGTCCCAATGCCTCAAGTATAAGCAGCGACTATGAAGGCTATGAAGCACACGGAGGATGGCGGTTTGCAAAAGGTCTCAATCTCCGGGGACGTCTTCAATATTTCGTCGATGCCGCCAGTACAGCCAATCCTGCTGACACATATGTAGCAGGCGCAAACCTGACAGGCCCCCTTGCAGTCTCTTTCCTCCCGGGACTAACCACCGGTCTGGATACCTTTATTCAGGACGCGAAAAACAAGGACAGAACAACGAATACAAGAACAGCAAACCTGAACATGAATTTTGGAATGCCTGTCAGAACCTGGGCGGCAAAACTTGCTCTCATTGCAAGAAATGTTGAAAATTATGCAGATAATGCAAACTGGGCTGGACAGAGATCCTATGAAACAAATTTAAGTGCCACTCACGCCATTGCCCTTGGACCCTTTAAAGGGAGCGTCACACCGGGTTTGATATACCAGAATATGGCAGGGAACGCCACAAACAGGGACAACTACGGGATTAACCTTGGACTTCAGATCGCCAATGCAATGCACCAGATTGGCTTTGATGCAAAATTCTTCTCGCAGAACGCCTATGCACCGGGAACTTCCAATGAAATGAGCAATAATGCAGGTTTCAATTACCGCTTTACTAAAGGCCCTCATATCTTCGGAATCGAGACAAACTACACCGACCGTGATCCAACACCGGGAACTGCAACAGGCCAGTCTTCTACCCAGGCGTATAAATTCGCCGTATTTTACACTCTCAAGTTAGACAAGGAACCGGGCAAGCCCATATCATCCATGTTCAGCAAGCTTGCCGGACAGCCCGAAGAGGCGGCAGCGGCAAGTACGGTAAGCCCCTTCTCTATCGGCCAGCCGTTGGAAAAAGCCGTAGAAGGTCTGACTGCCCAGGGGATCAACGGCGGCCTCATGCAACCGGGCCTGATTGTCTACGAGGCAAGACTCTTAAACGAGATCGATCAAAGACAACGTCTTGTTCTATTGCATAATGAAAAGGTTGTGACAAAGACCGCTCTGATCATAGACTTCGATGATGTGGGCAACCAGAGCACCGTTTCCCAGACCTTCGAACGGGTCAGGTCAATACTCCTGAAACGCTTCGGTGCTCCTGTTGATGCTTTTGAACAGGGCCAGTTCTCCCCGAACTTTGTACGGGACGTAAATACAGGCAAATTTGTCCGTATTACTGAATGGCGTACCGAAAATGGAGCTGTACGCTTCGGCATACCCCAGAGACTTGACCGTCAGATACGCATGGAACTCCAGTATGCACCAAAGTTCCCATCCAGAAATGAAACCTTCTGGAGCGTGGAGGAGGTAAGATAGGGGAGCAACAGATAATAATATAAAATCTGCCAGAGAAATATTCAGCCTGCACCGCAGGAGAGAAAGGTGTCCGGGGTACCTGTTTGCAGGGCACGGCTTTGCCGGTGGAGGGGCGACACCCTGCGGGTACAGGCCCCCGCCAAGCGAGGACAAGCGTGAGCCCCTGTGTGTACAACGTCGATTCGATAAACAGCTCACACAGTGAGCGTGAAGGGGTGGCCGGGGTACCCGCTTCAGCGGGTCGTGGCTTTGTTCGTGGAGGGGGCGACGTGAGCCCCGGTCGGCTATGATCTAAGAATATTTTTGAACTGAAGAAGCATCCTGCACGTGGCGCCCCAGATCCGGTCACCATTATAATGAAATGAAGGAACCTCTTCGACCCTGCCTTCATATTCGGCTTGTTCTATAACCGGATCGGTTTCCATCAAAAATTTAAGGGGGAAATATATGAGATATGCAACTTCCTGCGGATTTACCTTGAATGTATAAGGGTATGGCATGATGCCTACATAGGGTGATACCACAAAACCTGTAAGGGTTCTCATATCATCCAGCTTTCCGACAATCTTGACATCATTTTTACTGAGTCCTATCTCTTCGCAACACTCCCGCAGGGCAGTATTGAGCTTGCTGCCGTCTTCTTCTTCACACATACCGCCCGGGAACGATACTTCACCCTTATGCGCTTTTACCGTTTCAGTCCTTTTTGTGAGGACAATAAATATATCCCCGTCCTTCTCGAATATTGGTATCATAACGCCTGCACATATATCCTGAGGACTTTCCAGAGTCTTTCCGATATAACTATTCAACCTTTCCTTGATAAGAGATATCATGCCTTAATTTAACTATGATTTTTTGATGAAATCAATTTAAAATCAAAAGACCGGCAGCCATATGTCGAAGACCTACGGTTTTTTGAACGTTTCCCTGGCAAACATGATGCTTATAAGGGATAAAAGGCTTGTAATAAAAAATATCCACAGCATAATCTTATAGGCGGAAGGCTGATATATGCCTTGAATCTTCCCTGTCTTATCAAGTACATAACCCATAAGAGGCTGGAACATTATCCCTCCTATGAATGGGAATATGTTCATTGTTCCCATGGAGGTACCTGCAATTTCCTGCGGAAAAAACTCTTTTACAGCAACAATTGCTATGGTGCCGACTGAACTTATAGTAATGCCCATAATAAAAAAGACTATATAAAGCCACAATAATGATAGATTATTATAGAAAATAAGCATAAAAAGCCAGCATATCGAATTTAGAATTGAAGTGCTGACCAGCACCTTCTTTCTGCTCATTAGTGTCTTATCAGAAAAATGACCGAGGACAGGGCTCAGGAATATCATGGCAATGGCAATCATGGAGAGAATATTGCCTGTAGTCTGTTTGGATAGTTTATAAACATCAGCAAGATATGGGCCTGCCCAGAGACCGAAGAAGCCGAAAAGGGCGCCGCCCCGGAAAATAAACCATATTGCGATAGCCCAGAAATGTTTTTCCCTTAAAATATGTCTTAAGTCATCAATTACATTTCTATTTGTCTTGTCCGAACAGGCTATCGGCTCAGTGAGTATGCCCGGTAAGCCCCTTTTTTCCGGTGTATCAGCGACGAAGAGACCTGTGAGGATAACGGGTATCAAAGAAAATATACCGATTGCTATAAAAGATTCCCGCCACCCGAAGCCCTGCAGGAGAAAGGCAAGAGGTGTTGTTGCTGTAAGCCATCCTACGCCGCCGATTGCCATCAGGACACCCGAGACCCTTGCGTACTCAATCGCCCTGAACCAGTTGGCGAGTAATCTCATAGATGATATGAAGATCGCCGAAACGCCTAGACCGACAAAGATTCTTGCGATTATGGCAAATTTGAAATCCGGTGAAAATCCGAAAGAAACAGCACCAAGGGCAGCGATGAGGCTGAATACGGTTATAACCTTTTTCGGCCCCCAGGCATCGGCGAGTATGCCGACAGGTATCTGCATGATACAGTAAGAATAGAAATATGCCGAGGCAAGCACCCCGAGCTGTGTACCCGATATGTCAAATGTCCTGATCAGTTCCGGCGCTGCAACGGCAGGCGAAATCCTGTGGAAATAGACAAGCAGGTATTGTACGGCAAGGATCCAAAAGATGATCCATCTGTATCTCAATGTTTTTTTCAAATTCTCGTCCAAACATGCCGGATTGTTCAATAGGGCTTAAGCTTATGATTGCCCCTCGTGTCTTATACCCTGGAGCTTGCTTCGAAAATAAATCTGTTCAAAACTCCCTGTCGATACCTCAAGGCATACCCCGGGGTGATTTATTTTACAAATATCGGTTGTTTATGTAAAATAAATAATCCAGACATCTAATTGGCAATGGTGTCGGATTATCCCAAGGAAACCGTCGTTAGGCAAGGAAGCTCGGTCTTTGTCGCTCATGTACTTCCTTCGCGATTGAACCGTAGTGTAAGCAAAAGTTTCGAAGCCGAACGCGAACGAAGATCGCCGCCGGAGCGTAGTGAGTGTGTTTACGAGGGATAGTCTGACACAAATGCTCGTCCTGAGGGAAGATTTTGGGTAAAATATAAAATCGGGAGAATGTCATGCAGAAACAGGTGCTGAAGACGCTGTTGAACACAGCAAAGGGCAAAGAACTGCCGGATGCGGTTATACGGAACGGCAGGCTCTTAAATGTCTTTACTAACAGCATTGATGAGGGTCTTGATGTTATTGTGAAAGATGGATGGATTGTTTCGGCCGGGGAGAGCGGCAATAGCCGTATACCCGGCGGGGTGAGAGAAATAGACGCAGATGGAGCATGTCTCTGTCCGGGTTTTATTGATGCCCATACCCATCTGGACAGCATAATCCCCTTTTATGAATTTGTTCCTTATGCTTTAAGGGGAGGAACGACTGCAATTGTAACGGAATGCAGCTGCGTGGCATGCGCATGCGGCGCAGCGGGAGTGAAAACTTTCATAGAAAGCACAAAAGGCTATCCCCTGAGATGTTATTTTACGGCCCCGCCATTGACGCCGCCCTTCCCTAAAATGGAAAGTTCTTACCAGCTTACCCTCAAAGAGTTCAACAATTTATTAAAAAGAGAAGATTTCCTAGGTATAGGCGAAGCATACTGGACAAGTATTGTAGAAGGAGACGACAGGACACTCAAACAGGCAGCCCATGCTATTTCCATGCATAAGAACCTCGACGGACATGCTGCGGGCGCAAGAGGAAAAAGGCTTGTGGAGTATGTCCTCACAGGGATAACATCCTGCCATGAATCGGTCAGTATCGACGAGGTTATCGAAAAGCTTAAACTCGGTCTCTATGTAATGATCAGAGAAGGATGGGTCAGGAGGGAACTGCCGGAACTGTCAAAGATTAAGGATATTGATGTGGACAAAAGACGGGTGATGCTCGTTTCGGATATGTTTGACGCTGTTATGCTTTATGAGGAAGGATATCTTGATACCATTGTTAGAAAGGCAATAGAATATGGTTTTTCTCCGATAGAGGCCATAAAGATGGTAACGATTAATCCCGCGGACTATTATGGTCTCAGACATCTCGGCGCAATAGCCCCCCTGAGGCGTGCCGATATTATTTTTCTTAAGGATATTAAAAAGATCTCAATTGAAAAGGTTATGGTAAACGGCAATATCGTATACTCAAATGACAATATGACCACAGATATAAAACCCTATATGTATCCTGGTGCGTTACAGCGCACAGTAAGTGCTGAAAAACTCAATGAAAATGATTTCAGAATAAAAGCGCACCCGAAAGACAATACAATCAGAATCATTGAAGTGACAAACCAGACCATCACAAAAGAACGGCAGTACAACGCGGCAGTAAAGGACGGTTTTTTAGAAAAGGATATCGAACACGACATTATACCGGTTGCTGTTATCAACAAGAGGAATAACAGAAAGCTTGGAAAGAGCTTCATTAAAGGTACAGGGATAAAAAACGGTTCTGTTGCCACAACGCTGATATGGGATACAACGAATATACTGTCAATCGGAAGCGATGAAGAGGATATGACCACAGCGGTGAACAGGCTTATCGACATTCAGGGTGGCATAGTTATAGCCAGGGAAGGAAAGGTAATCTATGAATTTCCCATGCCTGTTTTCGGGACCATACCTATTGCAGGGATGAAAGAGATAAGGGACAAAACCCTCGAACTCGAAGAGAAGATGAAAGAGATAGGGTCACTCCTCGAGAGACCTTTTCTGACAATCCAGACCATCCCCTTCACAGGATTGCCCTTTTTGAGGATAACGGACAAAGGGCTGGCGGATATCAAGAATAAGAGGCTGGTGCCGCTGTTTATAGCGTAGAGGGTTATCGCCCGAATCTGCTTTCCTTGCCTGCCGCAAGCCTTTTAATGTTATCCTTGTGTTTTATGAAGATTAAAATGCCTACGACCAGAGAAAGGTAAATGTATTCTGCCGGTGCCTTCAATATAATCAGGGCGAATGGCATAATGCCTGTCCCGATTAGTGAGCCCAGGGATACAAAACGCCATTTTAAAAACGTCAGGATAAAAACAATAAAACTTATCGATATCGCATACGGGTTTATTGCGATATAAACACCAAGGGCAGTGGCAACGCCCTTACCCCCTTTGAATCTCAGATAAATTGGAAAAAGGTGTCCGATAAAAGCGGCCAAACCGATTGCAGCGATTACAGGAGAGGGCAATCCGGAATTAATAGCCGTTAAAGTTGGGATAAGTCCTTTCAGGGCATCTCCTATGAGTGTAAGCAGACCAAAGGCTTTGCCTGCCGCCCTCATAACATTAGTGGCTCCTATGTTGCCGCTCCCTGTCTTTCTCGGGTCAATCCCCTTTATTTTCGAGAGGATTATGCCAACGGGTATGGCGCCGACAAGGTATGCAATTACGATATAAAGGATATACATGGCCATGGTTTAGAGAGATGGTCAAGTTCTTTCAGACAACCTCCAGCAGTTTTTAAGTGTTTCGCCGCTCCAGTTCATATTGCCTCCCTTGCCTTTGGCAAAGTACTCCAGTAAACATCATCCGGGGTCCTGCCGTCAAGACCCTGATGTGGCCGCCGTGCATTATATCTATCAAAGAACTTTATAAGTTCTTTTTTTGCATGGGTAATTGACTCATATGCCTTTAAGTATACCTCTTCATATTTGACGGTCTTCCAGAGACGTTCAATAAACACATTGTCCATCCAGCGGCCCTGTCCGGCCATACTAATTCTGATATTGTTGTTTATGAGAATGTCAGTAAATACATCAGAGGCGAACTGACTTCCCTGATCGGTATTGAATATATCGGGTTTTCCATATTTCATTAATGCCTCTTCCAGGGCCTCTATGCAGAAGGACACGTCCAATGTATTGGATAATCTCCAGGACAATACCTTTCTGCTTGCCCAGTCCATGATAGCAACAAGATAACAAAAACCCTTTGCCATGGGAATGTAGGTTATATCGGAACACCATACCGAATTGGCCTCTGCAATATTGAGTCCACGAAGAAGGTAGGGATAGACCTTATGATCGGGATGGGATTTAGAAAGACGAGGCTTCTTATAGATGGCTTCTATGCCCATCTTTCGCATGAGGGTCCGGACATGGATTCTGCCTGCCTTATAACCCCTCATTCTCAGTACACTTTTCATACCCCTTGAACCAAGGTAGGGCTCTTCAAGATGAATCTCGTCGATGAGGCGCATAAGTTCTCTATCTTTGTCGTTTGCCGGTACAGACACATAGTAGATGCTTGACCGGGAGAGTTCTAATATTTTGCATTGTTTTGTAATAGGCAATTCATGTTCCTTATCGATCATTTCTTTGCGCCCGGCTCGCCTATGCGCCCGAGCGCGACTGATAAAAAATCGTTTTCCATTGCAAGCTGCCCGATCTTGGCGTGGAGTGCCTTAACATCCGGTTCTTTACCGGAGGACTTTCCTTTATCGAATACTTCTGATGCTTTTTCAAGAAGAACCTTCTTCCATTCAGCGATCTGGTTTGGATGGACCTGGAAACGTTCCGATAATTCCACTAATGTCTGATCTCCCTTAATTGCCTCAAGTGCCATTTTTGCTTTAAATGCTGCTCCATGATTCCTTCTTGGTCTTTTCCTCATTTTACTGCTCCTTTTCTATTTGTTGTATTATAGAGCAGCAAAACCACTTATGTCACTGTCTGAATTTATTGTACTATCACTTAGTAAGGATATTAATAAAAAACATCCTTTGTTGTCAATAAGTCTGTGGGCGAAAAAGCAGCTTCGCGGTTCCCGGAAAGCAAGTATTATCTGTAGAAATGTGTTCCCCCGCCCATTCCTTTGATGACCCTTATTAACACCCAAACTAAACTATTTCAATTACCGGGAATTGCCATTTGAAACGGAGAAAATAGAGCCAGGGTCAGCCGTGGCCGGATTTATCGGCGGCTTTTAGATCTTCCTTGATTCTTGTGACGTTCGGGAAGGAAAGAGCACACCCTGTTTATTACTGAAAGCTCTCCAGCATCTTTCGCCTTGACGGGTGCTGGAGTTTTCTCAGGGCCTTGGCCTCAATCTGACGGATGCGTTCACGGGTAAGTCCAAAGACATCACCAACTTCTTCTAAAGTAGAATCGGTCTTCTCGCCGATACCAAGTCTCATCCTGATAACCTTCTCTTCCCTTGGGGTAAGGGTTGACAAAACTTTGCATATCTCTTGTCTGAGAGATGTGTCTACAAGTTCCGTAAAAGGCGAAGAGGCTTTTGGATCTGCAATGAAATCACCGAGTTTGGACTCATCTTCTCCAATAGGGGTTTCGATTGATACAGTCCCGCCGGCAATATTCATGATCTTCCTGACTTTCTCCAGAGGAAGTCCGGCTTTCAATGAAATTTCTTCGGGATTCGGTTTTCTCCCCAACTCCTGGAAGAGGATTGCCGTAGTCTTGCTGATCTTATTCGTGTTTTCGAGTATATGTACGGGCACCCTGATAGTCCGTCCGTAATCTGCGATTGCCCTTGTCATGGCCTGTCTTATCCACCATGTTGAGTATGTAGAAAACTTGAAGCCTCTCTTATAATCATATTTTTCAGCAGCCTTCATGATGCCCATGTTCCCTTCCTGTATAAGATCGAGAAACGAAAGCCCTCTGTTCATGTGTTTCTTGGCAATATTTATGACAAGTCTCAGATTCGCCTTAACAAGTCTATCTTTGACAATCTTTAGTTTGTTGTCAATTTCGGTGAGCTCTGCCAATTTATGTTTTACAATCTTTGCCTCTCTGTCAACCATGGACTCCATCTGCTGTGTGATCCTCCTGATGATTTTTGCGAGAATCTTCTTGTTGAGTTTGAGATCGAGCAGGATTTCTTCTGTCTTGTCTTTGACCCTCTGCAAATCACCGGCAAGTTCCTTTCTGCCCGGTTTATCAGCTCCCTGCAGTTTATTCTTTATTTCTTCCCTTTTATCATGCAGACTTTTTATGTTTTTTATGTAGGATATGGTTTTCTTTCTATATTTCGCATCTTCTTTTGCTGTATAGTTCATTTCATCAATATTGTTTATGACATCTACTATGTTTATGGTCTCTTCCTTCAGTTGCTGACCTATCTGAAGGAGTTCATCAACTGCCTGGGGCAGCTCAAACAATATGTACCTCGTGTTTCTTTCACCTTTTTCTATCTTTTCTGCTATCTGATATTCTTCTTCTGGGGTGAGCAGTGATATACGCCCTATATCCTTTAAATAAGACCAGATTATGTTATCGGTTGATTCAGAAGGTAGATTTTTAGTTTCTTCCCAGTCCTGACTTTCCTCCTCGCGTGATTCAATTTTAGCTTGAATGGTTTCGACTATATCGATATCAGATTCTGAAAGAAAGTCGAATACATCTTCTATATCTTTTGGAGAAAAGATGCTGTGAGGCAGAGCGTCGTTAATTTCATCGGACGTAAGGTACCCCTTATCCGTTCCTAATTCCATCAACTGCTTAATTTCAGAGGAATCATTTATTATCATTATATTAGCTCCATGAAGTAAAAATATTCTTTTGCCGGGAAGGCCCCCGGTTCTTTGATGACCAATGCCTGTCTTGAGAAAGATTATGATATCATTGATATCAGTGGATACTGGAAGAATATGACTGTAGTCCTTCTCTTACCGCTTCTCCAAGTTCTTTCATGCCCAGCGGCTTAAGAATGGCTTCTCCAATCCCGGCGGCTTTTATCTCTTCTGCCAAAGGCGGCTCGATGTATCCTGTATAAAGTAGGACCGGAAAACCATGCCTTATGCGCCTGAAGCGCACAGCAAGCTCCAGTCCTGTTAGCTCGGGTGTAACCGGGGAGCCCCTTCTCATACTGCCGGGGACTGCAAGTTCCGGCCCTGTTTGCCCCGGCATAGCGGGTTCAACGATAGCAAGGTCGAATTTATCGGGGTCCTGAGAAAAGGTTTTCAATCCTGCCAGACTCGCTGTCTCAGCCTGTGTGCTATAACCCAACTGTTCGAGCATCGCGGTGGTTGTTGCCACTATATCCTCGCCGTTGTCTACGACCAAAACATGGAATTTTCGTCCGGAAGCCATAAGCGCTCTCTTTTCTGTTGGGGGCGCCTGGCAGAGGCCCCTGGGTTCTTATGATTTTCATGAAATAGCAGAGGATCATTTTAATGTAAGGTCATTGATGAGCAGTTGCAATGATACTGAATCTAATTATAGCACAATTCCTGTAGAAATGCTATGAAACCATCTGTTGGTTTTTATAATTGTCTTATTTTCTCAAAATAAAAAAATTATTTGCGGATAAAAGAGAGTATAGAAGAATCTGCTCAAGCTGAAGAGTTACATGAGGAATTCCTCGATCTCCTGGTATACCACAAAATATATGCTACGGGTACCACAGGCATGATACTGGAACGCGAGCTTGATTTTGAAATCACAAAATTCAACAGCGGCCCTTTGGGTGGAGATCAACAAATCGTTGCCAAAATAGCAGACGGGGAAATAAATATGCTGATCTTCTTTTGGGATCCCCTCGAACCACAGCCCCATGATCCCGATGTCAAGGCGCTCTTGCGAATAGCAGTTGTATGGAATATTCCGATTGCCTGTAATCGGGCTTCAGCCGATTTCATAATTTCATCACCACTGATGGATGGCAAATATGACCGTCTGGTAGCTGACTATACCATCCATAGCGCCCGGAAGGCGGGGAACAAGGCTAAGCAGCGGACCTGACAGGTGCTTTAAAATCTGCAAAAGTCAGAGTAAAGCGGGTTGACCATATTGGCCTGAATAGTGTACCAGGCTTTTCTGTCAAGTGGTTCTTTTCGGTTGTTTCTCCAGTTTCTTTTTTGCCTCTTGTCGCTGTTTTTCGGTGTTCTGTTTTTGACCCTTTTCCTTATCTTTTTTGCTCTTGTCTCTCATTATATGCCCCCTTTTACCCTATACAACAACAAACATACCGCAACCAATCTTATCCCCGCAGACATTTTTTGTCAATCAGTATTAATGCCTTCCCTATTTTTTGTCGGGATCGTGTTGCCGACGCAGCGCATTGCCCAGTATAATGCGGGCTCCGCGGTTTTCTGAGGGCAAGAAATTACAAGGAAATGTTGCCCCATGCTCATGCACAGTTTTCTAAAGGCAGGTATTACATGAAGAAATACTTATCCCCGGTCCATTCCGGGATAATTATTTTTAACACCTGCTTATCTTTATATCGGGTGCCAGTTTGGATTTATTCATAACCAAATGAAAGTAACAAATACCGTGCGGCTTATGTTACTGCAAAGCCCGGAATAGCTTCCCGTAATTCACGCTTTGCGGTTTCTGCCTGACCGAACGGACACATAGGTAACAGATTATTCTGGGTACATAGGTAACACTTCTGTATACATTCATAGACACTCCAAGGAGGTGTCTATGGGTTGGGAAGGAGTTACCGTTATGGATCAGAGAGTAAGATTTATCGCAGAATATTTGAACGAGTTTTTCCCTGTCAACGAATTATGCCTTCAGTTTAACATCAGCAGGAAGACCGGATACAAATGGATCAAAAGATATGAAGAATATGGTTCAAAAGGCTTATACGATCAGTCAAGAAGACCCAATTCCTGTCCCCATGAGACCGATGACGCGGTCATTGAGGCCATCGTACGGGCCCGATTAAAACATCCCACCTGGGGACCAAAAAAACTTCTTGCTGTCCTTTCTTCCCGTTGTCCCGATCTCCCGGCAGTTTCCACTGCAGCCGATATCCTGAAACGTAAAGGACTCATAACGAGCGATAAAAGACGCCTCAGGAGGAAACACCCCGGATGCCCCACGACAATAGCAAGGCAACCGAACGACATCTGGAGTGCCGACTATAAGGGTCACTTCAAAATGAGAAATGGTCTCTACTGTTATCCCCTTACCGTCTGTGATATGAATAGTAGATATCTCCTCGCCTGTGATGCCCATAGCGCAATATCCTTAGATCAGACAAAACGACAATTTACCAAGCTCTTCCATGAATACGGCCTTCCCCTGAGAATAAGAACCGATAATGGCGTCCCCTTTGCCTCGAACGCCCTGGGGAGATTATCAACACTCTCTGCCTGGTGGGTCAAGCTGGGTATCTATCCCGAACAGATAGAACCGGGAAAGCCTCAACAGAACGGCAAACACGAGAGAATGCACCGTACCCTGAAAAAGGAAGCCACTATTCCCCCTGAGAAGAATCTTGCCTTACAGCAGTGTCGCTTTGATGTCTTCGGCAAGGAATACAATACGGAAAGACCTCATGAGGCCCTTGGCATGAAGACACCGTCATCAATCTATGTTCCCTCGGAAAGAAAAATGCCGAAAAGGCTGAAACACTTCGATTATCCCTACCACTTTGAGGTGCGCAGGGTATCAAGGAACTCAGGCATACGCTGGAGAAGCCGCTGGGTCCAGGTAAGCAGTACCCTTGCGGAAGAATATATTGGATTTGAAGAAATAGATAATGGTATACATAACGTATACTTCTGTGAATTACTTATCGGGAGATTTGTTGAGAAGAAAATGAAGATTGAGGACGTGATCGAAAGGGTACCGGTGCGACAGACCATTGTTGAATGCGGAAATCCCAAAACGCGGAGAAAAGTGTAACCTATGTACCTGGAACATACCGCCAGATACACAAACAGCTTCCTCCTACCATTAATTCCTGTATAACAATCGTATAAACAGGTAAGATTTGCCCCAAGAAAGGCAGGGGGACTTACAACTTCCTGGGTCGCCGAACCCTTATTTTCAGTCTGTTCCCTGCCTCTTGGAGCCATGATAAGTTGATTGGGCCTTTAAAGAGCCCTTGTCATTGCAGGAGGATTGGCCGGAGGCAACCCTGTTTTTCATATATTACCACAGGAGGTGCGCGATATGAATTGCTTTGTGGGAATCGATGTATCGAAAGAAAAGTTTGATGCATGCGGTATAGGAGAACAAGGAGAAAAAGTATTCTCTCTGGCCTGTACAATGGACCGGGAAGGATTTGAAAAGCTTGTAGTCCGATTACCGGAGGATAAGACATCTTTCCTCCTGGGCATGGAATCCACCGCTTCTTACCATATTGCCCTGCTCTCTTATCTTACCGCAAACGGCTACAAAGTTGCTGTTATCAACCCCCTTCTTATTAATGGGTTCTCAAAACGTTCCCTGAGGAAAACAAAAACCGACAGGAAGGATGCACTCATGATTGCTCAATTTCTCATGCAGGAACAAGCCACCTTATCTGCACAGGTACCTGACTGTCTGACGACAGAGCTTAAGGACCTTGCCAGGAGAAGAGAAAAACTTGCCGATCATGTGACCTCTCTGAAGGCAGATATGAAGAGGCTTCTCTCTGTTATATTCCCCGAGCTTGAACATATCACCGGTGTCTTTACAAAATCGACCCTCCGTCTTTTGATTGAATATCCTTCTGCACATGCCATCAGGAAAGCAGGCTACTCTTTTGTTGAGGACATTTTTGTGACCCGGTCCCGCGGCAACAAACCCCAAGCTTCTGCCAAGACCCTTATGGAGGCCGCAGCATCATCCGTTGGTATTGCAAGTCCTGCAAAGGAGCTTGTTCTTAAGCAAGAAGCCTCGTTGCTTATCCATGTGCAGGAACAGATGAAAGAAGTAACAAAACTGCTCAAGACCCTCTTAAACGAAAGGATGAAACAGGATATAGAGATCCTCTGTTCCATTAAGGGTGTAGGAGAAAATACCGCCATGAACTTCCTCATCGAGATGGGAACAGAGGTAGAGATGTATGAGAACGACAAGAAACTGATCGCTGCATCGGGGCTTGATCCTTCAACCTATCAATCGGGCAAATATGAAGGGAAAAGCAGGATCAGTAAAAGAGGAAATCGGCACTTAAGAAGAGTGATCTGGCTAATGGCGACCAAAGTTATTATTAATAATGGCCTCTTCAGAACCTACTTCTATAAAAGAAGAAATGAAGGTTTGCCCTATAAAAAGGCGGTCCTTGCCACAGCTCATAAGCTCATTCGCGTCATATTTGTAATGCTGAGCCGTAAATCATTTTTTATTGAAGGAGGAATTAAATATAGTTGACTGAAACAAACGAACCATCTTTTCGTTTAATTATACAAGATTTCTACTCACATTTATTGCTGTTCATGAAGATTTTCCACTTGTAATTGAATGAGAATAGAACAATAATAATCAAAAAGGTCGGAATGACCGTGATCTGTCCCTTTCTGCGCAGGCAGGGGGCCGGATTATTGGTCAATCGGGATTATTAAAGCGGGAATGTTATCAAGCATGGAAGGCAGTGAAGTGAAAATGTGTTGTGCAGACATGCACTCCTTTTTCTCGGTTTTTAATAGTTAGGCATAAGGAGGTTTGAACGAAACCAATAGGAATAAATCGTGAATCACATCACTTAATTATTATATCAATTCTTTCAATTATTCTTACGCTTTTCAGTATGTATGTCCATTTTATCGAGTCAGCTTATGAATTCTTTCGAGAGCATTTCAGTCTGGCAATCGGTGAATTCATTGCAAATGTTGTGTTTCTCTATTTGGTTGGCCTTCTCTTTGTAATGTATCGTCGATGGCGAAGGGTTTATTCAAGGCAGAAAGAATTGGAAAATGTTATTGAAAGCATAAGTCCTGACGTAATTCTGGTTGTTGATCAGAATGGAAATATCAATATGTGCAACTCCTCAATAAAAAGGATGTTCGGCTATGAGGTGGAAGAAGTAGAAAAACAAAAAACCGACTTATTATATGTTGTCGACAAATCGGATACAAATCATTCTCAAGAATTGCAACGTTCATTGCAACAAGAAGGTTTTAATATAAGTACGGCAATCGGGAAGAAGAAAAATGGTGATATGCTGCATATTGAAGTTATTACCGGTAAATTGATCAATCAGCGTGGTGCAGTATTACTCCTTAGGGACATCACACTGCAAAAACTGATAGAGAAAGAGCACCGTTTTAGTGAGGAAAAGTTCCGTTTAATTGCGGAGAATTTAGACGATCTCATAGCGGTCCTTGACCTTGAAGGGAGGCGCTTATATAACAGTCCATCGTATGGAACGATATTTGATGATCCTGATAAACTTATTAATACTGATTCCTTCGCCGAGATACATCCTGACGATAGGGAAGGTATCAAAAATATTTTCCGCGAGACCATTAAAACAGGTATCGGACAGAAGGGTGAATTCCGCTTCCTGCTCAAGGATGGTTCTGTGCGGTTTGTTGAGTCTCAGGGCAGTGCTGTAAAGGATGAAAACGGTAAAATAACAAACGTAATCGTAGTTTCTCGTGATGTTACCGACCGTAAAGAAGCTGAAGAGCAACTCTTGCAAAATTTTAATAATTTACAAAAAACCTTTAAAGGAACTATACAGGCAATGGCAGCTATTGTCGAGACCAGAGACCCTTATACTGCAGGGCATCAGAAGAGGGTATCAAATCTTGCACAGGTAATAGCTCAGGAGATGGGTTTACCAAAGGATACGATCGATAATATCAGGATGGCGGGCACTATTCACGATATCGGAAAAATCTCCGTTCCTTCAGAGATACTAAGTAAACCCGGCAAAATATCCGACATAGAAATGAGTCTTATCAGGGTTCACCCTCAATCAGGATATGACATATTAAAGGATGTGGAATTGCCATATCCCATAGCAGAGATAATTCTCCAGCACCATGAAAGATTGAACGGTTCAGGGTATCCGCAGGGACTGAAAGGCGAACAGATTCTGCTTGAAGCGCGGATTATCAGTGTAGCCGATGTTGTCGAGGCTATCTCATCCCACCGTCCCTACAGACCTGCTAAGGGTATTGATGTGGCCCTTGAGGAAATCGAGAAGAATAAAAGCATCCTCTATGATGCTCAAGTGGTGGAGGCATGCCTCAAATTGTTCAGGGAGAAAGGTTTTGTATATGAATCAACAGAATCATAATTTGCTTTGTTACTTTCGGTAATCCACGATCAAAGGAAAAAGGTCATATACAAGAGTAGTAGGTGTTAAAAATAGTCATCAAGGAACTTACTAAGGGGCATATTTCAACCCATAATCCTTGCTCTTGCGAAGCCACGCAGTGTGCATTTCGGGAAGAAGCGCTGCAACAAAGGCAAAAACGCGTAGCGTGCAGTTCAGCTTACTATCAATATATAACACATTTTTACAGTCCTTCTCACAGGAGGGCATCCGATACTGTTTATCAAGGTAATGGAGATGTACGAGGCATTAAACACGACGCAATAAAAGAAGGCCACCCACCAGGCAGGCGACCTTCTTTATAAAAATGTATCAGCGGATGGCGCAGTTTTCTATGCATTTTCCCATGAAGGATAGAGCTTTAGACAAGGCCATGGTTCTGATCTCGTCGAACGACATGCTTCCTACTTCTGATTTAGCCAGCGGAACAATCACATACGCAAGGCTCAGGTCCTTGTCAGATGACGATTTCTCCTCAAAATTTACCTGCACCTCAAGAAACGGATATTGCGGTCCACGGTCAAACGTTTTCTCCACGTTGACTTGAATTCCTGACGGCATTTTCCATCACCTCCCTCTTCTTTATTTTCGATCTCTGCATTACGCCCTTTACAATCGTAACCGTTCTTAAAAATGGATTACTAAGAAAGTTAAAGGAATTGCTGCAATACATACTATAAAAAATTTACTTAATGGTCCAATTTAATACTATATGCCGACGAGACTACCAGGATATGAAACAAATGTGCAGTATAAGCATCATTGGAAAGCATGGATGACACTTTCGTTAAGCCTCTATATCTTTTAAAGCATTACTTTTTGATGAGGGAAGTTTAATCAGAACGGATTTGCATGTCAATGAAATATTGACCCCGGGATGTGGGATGCTGTGCGGATGCCTGCGGAAAGGATTTGTCAAGGCATCTGTCCTTTTGTGATGATGGAGTACAAAACCATCGTTGTAGAAGATAAAAAACACGATTTCCGAATTTTCCTTTTGTCGTTACTTTTCAAGCACAAACTGGTATAAAAATAAAAGAGTCAAAACTACGGCAATGGACGAAATTGATAAAAAGATATTAAATACAATGCAAAAGGAATTCCCTGTAGATCAAAGACCTTTTGCCGAAATGGGAAAGTTCGTCGGCATGGAAGAGAAAGAGGTAATTGAAAGGGTTAAAAAGCTAAAAAGCGACGGCTATATAAGAAGGATAGGGCCCATCCTTGAACGAAAGAAGCTCAAATATGTAAGCGCTCTTTGCGGAGTGCATGTGGTTGAAGATAAGCTCATGGATTTTGTAGATGAGATAAATAAGCACAGTGGCGTTACCCATAACTACGAGAGGGCCGGCGATTTGAATGTCTGGTTTACCATTGCTGCAAAAACAAGCAATGATATTGAAGGTTTCCTTTCAGACATGGAGAATAAATATACAATCAAAATTTACCGGTTCCCTGAAAAAAAGGTATTCAAGATAAAAACCTTTTTTCCGGTATGACAAACTGTTATGCGAGCAGATATTATAAAAAGTTGCATAAAAATGGATGGCAAATATTTAGTAATGATAACCTTGAAGCAGGTAGAATAAGAATATGAAAATAACAACTTCAGCCTTTTTATCTGTCGGATTAACATCTGCATCGGAAGAACTTATGCACACAAAACAGCAACACAAGGAATATATTCATGACTGAAGAATCAGAGCTCAAACCCCAAAGCCCGCAGCCCGGAACTGCCCGAAGAGTCTTCCTGGTCGACGGTCATTCTTACCTGTACAGGGCATT
>Ga0351920_1007_pt1 | contig 54223 bp, 53 predicted proteins | sample BONcelHT113001C8_FD_206854 | JGI IMG/M metagenome (GOLD analysis project Ga0351920, IMG submission 206854) | Enriched cells from coal bed in the Powder River Basin, Montana, United States - BONCAT cells T11 rep2 HSBNCT.T11.300.1.C8 ... | reverse complement strand
TGCCCAGTATGGGGAAATCACCCGGAGCTTTTCTATGATCGGAGGCAGTTCCCTTATCACAACATCGATGTCCTCATCAATGTTGTAGACGCTCAGGCTGAACCGGACGGACCCATGGGCCATCGTGTAGGGAACGCCCATGGCTCTCAGGACGTGCGACGGCTGCAATGAACCGGATGTGCAGGCGGAGCCCGATGATGCGCAAATGCCGTACTGGTCCATAAGAAGGAGAATGCTCTCGCCCTCGACGAACTCGAAGCTGATGTTCGTCGTGTTGGGAAGCCGCTCTTCGCGGGTGCCGTTGACGCGGCTCTGCGGGATTGCCCTGAGGAGTTCCGTCTCCAGCCTGTCGCGCAGGGTCCTCACGTGGGTATTCTCTTTTTCCATGTTCTCGGCCGCCAGTTCGCATGCCTTTCCAAGGGCTATGATGCCGGGCACGTTCTCCGTGCCCCCGCGGCGCCCCTTTTCCTGATGGCCGCCGATGAGGAAGGGTGAAAAACGCGTTCCCTTCCGGACGTAAAGCACGCCGACTCCCTTGGGCCCGTGCAGCTTGTGCCCTGAAAGTGAGAGCATCTCGACGGTGTTTGACTTCATGTTGATGGGTATCTTGCCGACTGCCTGAACCGCGTCGGTGTGGAAGCGGATTCCCCGATCGTGTGCAAGACGGGCTGCCTTTTCCACCGGAAAGATGACGCCTGTTTCGTTGTTGGCCCACATAATGCTCACGATCGCGGTATCGGACGTCAGGCTGGCCTCGTATTCATCCATGTCAAGCCTGCCCTCCGTATCCACAGCCAGCATGGTCACGCGGTATCCCTTTTGAGCGAGGTGCTCGCAGAGCACCTTGACCGCCGGGTGTTCGACCCTGCTCGTGATGATGTGGTTCTTTCCGGGATTGTTGGCGAGAGCCGACATGATCGCCGTGTTGTCGCTTTCCGTGCCGCAGCTCGTGAAGATGATCTCCTCCGGGTCGGCGCCGATGAGAGACGCTATCCTTTGGCGGGCCTCGGTGAGCTTGCGCGCCACCTGTCCGCCGAAGGAGTGCATGCTCGATGGGTTTCCGTAATAGTCGTGGAAGAAGGGGAGCATCTCGTCGAGGACTTCCTGCGCCACCATGGTCGTTGCATTGTTGTCGAGATAGACCGTCCTCATGACGCCACCTCTTCTACGACAAGGTCGGGGGACACAAACTCCTTAAGCTTCCATTCCACGAATCCCTTCATGGTGGCCTGGGACGCCTGGCAGGTAGCACAGGCGCCGCGCATCGCCACGAGCACCCGGTTGCCGACCACGTCGACAAGCTCGATGTCTCCGCCGTCGTGCTTGAGCGAAGGCCGTATCTCGCGCTCGATGGTTTCTTCGATCATGCGGATCTTCTGGATGTTGGAGAGCTTCGGCCTCTCGGCGGGCCCCTCCTCGGGTCTCTTCGTGGCGTAAACACGGTCGATAACGGCCTGGATCTTTTCATGACAGTTGCCGCAGCCGCCGCCCGCTTTGGTGTAGTTCGTCACCTCTTCAACCGTGGTCAGGTGGTTCTGCCTGACGGCCCGCTCGATCTCACCGTCGGTGACGCCGAAGCAGACGCAGACGATCTCCTCCTCCGGCTTCTTGTGTGAGACGCCCCGGTAGTTCTCGATGGCTTTCTCAAGGGCCTCCTGGCCGAGCACGGAACAGTGCATTTTCTCCGGAGGGAGCCCGCCGAGGTAGTCGGCGATGTCCTGGTTCGTTATCTTCGTTGCCTCTTCAACGGTCTTTCCCTTGAGCATTTCCGTCAACGCCGAGGCGGACGCTATGGCGCTGGCGCATCCGAAAGTCTTGAACTTTGCGTCGGCGATGTGCTTATTCTCATCGAGCTTGAAGGTCAGCTTGAGGGCGTCGCCGCAGGCAATGGAGCCCACCTCGGCGACACCATCGGGGTTTTCGATCTCTCCGGCATTCTTCGGGTTGAGAAAGTGTTCTCTCACCTTATCCGTGTATTCCCACATGGCGTGCTCCTTTCTGCGATATATTATAACGGCGTTGTAGCACAGGCCTTCCGGGCCTGGCGCTTATCGACTGTCTTAATTTTACCTCTTTTGTTATCCATTTTGAAAGAGTGGCCTGGTCCCTTCCCCGCTTGCCTGCCCATGGCGCTTAGCCTGGCAAGGACACAACCGGCGCACTGGTCGGCCGTTTCGTCCACACAGGGCTTACCGGGATAGAGCAGATAGTCCTTCCTGTGCGTTACAGGGGTGTCGTTGGGCATAAAGACGTTGGCCCCCCGTTCCAGGGCAAGATTCCTGCCCACGCCGGGAAAGACGGCATCAAAGGCCGTTGTGGCCGGAATGTGCGCGTCGGGGTTTACGATGCGAAGTACGGCCAGGGCCTTGAAGAAGATCTCTTCGTCACCCTCGTATGCGTTTTGTCGGTGTGCGAGTGGCGTGTCCGGGTGGGGTATGTAGGGCCCGATCCCGATCATGTCAAGGTCAAGCTCCCTGCACAGGAGGATATTGTCAGCCAGTATTTCAGGCGTTTCTCCGGGCAGGCCGATCATGAAGCCACTTCCGGTCTGGACCTCAAGGTCTTTGAGTATGTGGAGACACTCAAGGCGCTCGTCGAAGGAACAGTCGGGATGCAGTTTTGCGAACAACACCCCGTCGCTTGTCTCGAAACGAAGGAGGTAACGGTCCATTCCGCACTCTTTCCAGAAGCGATATGTCCCGTAGGGGCGGTTGCCGACGGAGAGTGTGACCGCCAGGCCGGTCTCGGTCTTGATGCGTCTCACCAGGTTCCCGATTTCGAGGTCCGTGAGGCCCGGAGTCTCTCCGGATTGGAGCACCACGGTCGTCTGTCCCAGGGGTTCCATGGCCTTTGCCGTGGCGAGGATCTCCTCCGGAGACATCACGTACCTGTTGACAAGATTGTTGGATGCCCGTATCCCGCAGTAGAGGCAGTCGTTGGCGCACATGTTGGAGAACTCGACAATTCCGCGGATGTACACATCATCCCCCACGTGGATGTGACGCACCCTGTTGGCCTTTGCGTACAGGCTTTCAAGTACACTGCCTTCACTCATGAGCAGGGACAGGACGGCCTGTCTCGAAGGCCCGCTCTTGCCCTGCCCGTTACCGTTTATCCTCATCTCCGCGCTCTTTCATGAAATAGTATAATACATAAATCCATACAAAGAAGATAGGATTAATCTTTCTTACGATACCAACCCGCCGTCGGACAGGCGCAGCACCCGATGAGCATTTGCGGCGTACTCATTGCTGTGCGTTACCATGACCACCGTGCAGCCCCGGTTGTTGAGGGATCCCAGGAGGTCCATGATCCCCTGAGCCGTCTTCGAGTCCAGGTTGCCCGTGGGTTCATCGGCCAGGAGGAGGGGCGGGTTGCCGACGACGGCCCGTGCTATCGCCGCCCGTTCCTGTTCACCTCCCGATATCTGGCCCGGCAGGCGGTGGCCCTTGCCTCCGAGACCCACCTTCGCCAGGGCGGCTTCGGCCATTTCCCTTTTCTGGCGATTGCTTCCGCGGGTGACCGCCAGGGGAAGCATGGCGTTCTCCACAAGCGTCATGTACGGTATGAGATGGAAACTCTGAAAGACGAAACCAATCGACTGGTGCCTGAAATCGGCGCGTTTGTCCCGGTTCAGGGAGTAGACATCGACACTGTCCATGAAGAGTCTGCCCGACGTCGGGGTGTTGAGGACCCCCAGTATGGACAGGAGAGTGGATTTGCCCGAGCCTGATTCGCCCATGATCGCCACAAATTGTCCCGCGTCGATGGTGAAGCTGATATCGTTCACGGCAAGGACGGCCGCATCGCCCTGATTGTACTGTTTCTTCAGGTGTTCCGCTTTGATATAACTCATGGTTCTAACCTCCTAGAGTGCCCGCAGGGATTCATTGGGGTCCAGCCTTGCCGCAACGAGGGAAGGATAGACTGCCGCGAGAAGCCCGAGAATGATTGCCAGGAGCAGTGAGCCAGCCGCGATGTACGCGTCAAAGGCGACGGGAAGGTCGCTGATGCCGACCGTACGTGGAAGTATGCTGCCGGCCGCAGCATACCCGGCAAGATAACCGACGATGCCGGCAAGCCCCGCCATTATACCGGCCTCGATGAGTATGATCTTCACGATATGACTCTGCCGGAAGCCTATCGCCCTGAATATGCCTATTTCCGTCGTCCTTTCCCTGACGTTGCCCATCATGGTCACCGTGACCATGAGACAGCCGACGAGGAGGATGACGGCCGAAACGGCATAGGCAAATTTCTTGAAATAGCCCAGTGTTTCCATACGGCCTTGCACAACCTGCATGATGGGCATGACATCGGCCTGCGGGAGGACAGCGGCGATCTGTTTTACCATATCTTCGAGGGGGCATTCGGCACACAGGGCCGCGACCTCCACCAACGAAACCTTCCCCTGCTTGTTGAGCACCTTCTGCGCCGCCGCGAGGGGCATGAAGATGAGGCCGTCATCCTGCGAACCGGTGCGCTCCAGCGTCCCCGTTACGGGATAATTGGCTGAATTGACTGTAATGCTTCCTCCCTGGCCGAGTCCGAGAGACTTCGCAAGGTCATGGCCGACGACAACTCCCTCCCCTTGCGGGGCGGATCCCTGTATCTTCCACCAGGCTTTAATGACCCTGGCCGCTTCGAAATCGGTGCCCACCAGGAGGACCCGCCTGCCGGCGACCGTAACGGGCCCGAGGACCGTGGGCCCTATGGCCCCTAAGTTGGCGGCGTTCTTGATAGTCTTGATCTTTTCCAATTCCTTCTCTTCTATTTGAGCCATGTCGAAGGAGACCCCGCCCAGGGACAGTCCTCCGTAGGAGAGGGCGATGCTCTCCGTATGAGGGGTGATGATGATGTTGGCCCCGTAGAGGTCGACCTTGTCGTGTATATCCCGTTTCATGGCTTCAATGAAACTGATCATTGCCACGACGGAGGCAACGCCGACAAAGAGTCCCGCCAGGATGAGGCAGGCCTTCGTTTTCCGTCTCTTCAGGTTTGTCAGGGCGATGTGGATCAGAGTCATGGTTTGCCTCCCGTAAAGGTGAAGTATTGCGCCCCTTCCTCTATGTCCTTTTCACGGATCGTGACGGTGCCGGCCGTGATCTGACGCTTAAGGGGCGCCGGGTTACACCCGCCCGATACCTCGTTGATCCTTGCCGTGGGGAATCTCCTCCCGCAATTTCTGCATATCATGAGATCGTCCTTTTGCTGGTACCCTTTGTTCGCCTTCCAGCAGACATCACAGGCATCGAAGGCGGCCCGTATGACGCCGTCGGAACTCCTCACGATGAAATACCGTATCGTTGCCCCCTTGTCGGACCGGTATTGGTAGAATCGCGCCTTTCCGTCGTCGAAGGTCTTCGCGGGATAGGTCGCGTCCGCCGCCAGGGCCGGTGAGAACATGACCGCTGTCAGGATGAGGAACGATAATACTCCATGGATCGTTTTCATAATGTCTCCTTTGCAGAATGATCCTCGTTTCCGTCTCGCCGACAATTATCGACTGCGGGGCGGCAACGGGTGCATACGAATGGGAAGGGTTCTTCCTATAGCAGGAGACTTGTGTTGGTAAGGTATACCGGCCGGGAGGGTGCTCGTGCCTGGTGTTCAGGGTAAGGGCTCGGCGCCCTCGCTCCGCGAGCGGTATCGTCGACGCCGCAGGCGGGCAGTATGAGGGCGAAAACAAGGGGATTCGGTACGGGTGGGGCTGTGGCGAGATAGTCGCCATGTGCGGGCATGTCCTTCTGTATCTCGCCGGGACAGGACCCTTCCGGGCAGCAACACCCGGTGTCTGGTTGACCGGAGCCGGCGGGAATCCCAATGTCATGGCAACATGCAAAGGACGCCGAGGCCGCGGCAATCCACGGAAGAAATAGACTGACCATCAGGATGAGTGACACCTTTTTGCTTGCTGCTCTCATGACGTTACAGGAGTATAAGAAACATCTTGACACGTGTCAAGACAATATCTATACTATTCCCATTAAGTTAGTAGGTGATGGTCAATGAAGATATCGACAAAAGGAAGATACGGGTTGCGGGCGATGATCGATCTTGCAGCGAACGGCACGAGCGGCATTCCTGTATTTCTTTCCGACATAGCGAAGAGGCAGGGGGTTTCCGAGAAATACCTGGAGCACATCTTTTCCTCCCTGCACAAGGGCGGTATTGTCAAGGCCCAGCGGGGTAGAAAGGGCGGATACCTGTTGAGCCGGGCAGCGGATCAGATCACCCTCAACGACATCATCACCGTACTCGAAGGCCCCTGCGACCTCGTGGATTGCGTCAGCGACACGGCGGTGTGCTTCAAGTCGGATACGTGCGTCACGCGCGACATCTGGGGAAGACTGGGCAGTAAGATCCAGGAGGTCTTGAGCGGTTACACGCTTGCATCACTCGTCGAGATGCAGCAGCTTAAGGGCCGGCAGGACTCCATGATGTACTACATCTAGAGCCCCGGGCGGGTTCTCTAATCTCACAATCTCAGACATACATACATTCTAAACAGGGAGAAATGCCATGTCAGGATACAGAGCTCAGACTTTAGCCATACATGCGGGGCAGGAGTCGGCCGACCCGGCAACGGGAGCGCGGGCGGTGCCCATTTACCAGACCACATCGTACGTTTTCAACGATACCGATCATGCGGCGAACCTTTTCGCCCTCAAGGAGTTCGGGAACATCTATTCACGGATCATGAACCCCACGAACGATGTCTTCGAGCGCAGGATCGCCGCGCTGGAAGGCGGGACCGGGGCCCTTGCAGTCGCTTCGGGACAGGCGGCAGAGGCGCTGTCGCTTCTTGCCATAACGGAGGTCGGCGATGAGATAGTCGCGGGGAACAACCTCTACGGGGGCACGTACCAGCTCTTCCATTACACCTTTGCCAGGCTGGGACGGACTGTAAAATTTGTCGATTCATCGAAACCGGAAGAGTTCAGGAAGGCCCTGACTCCCCAGACAAAGGCGATCTTTGCGGAAACCATCGGCAATCCGAAGCTTGATGTCCCTGATTTTGAGAGCATAGCGGCCATCGCTCACGATGCGGGAATCCCTTTTGTCGTTGACAATACCGTGGGGACGGGCATCGTCAGGCCCATCGACCACGGTGTGGACATTGTCGTCATATCGGCCACGAAATTCGTGGGCGGTCACGGCACATCCATCGGTGGAGTGATCGTCGATTCCGGTAAATTCAACTGGGGAAACGGAAACTTTCCCGGTTTCACGGAGCCCGACCCGAGTTATCACGGCCTCAGGTTCTGGGAGGCCTTCGGCAACGTGCCCGGCGCGGGGAACATCGCGTTCATCATCAAGGTGCGCGTCGAATGGCTCAGGGACCTCGGCCCCGCGCTGTCTCCCTTTAACTCTTTTCTCTTTCTCCAGGGGTTGGAGACGCTTCCGTTGCGACAGAAGAAGCATTCGGAAAACGCCCTCGGGATCGCGAAATTTCTCAAGGGACATCCCCTCGTCACCTGGGTAAACTATCCCGGGCTCGAGGAGCACCCAAGTCATGGCACGGCCGCGAAATACCTCGGTGGTTCCTACGGGGCGCTCGTCGGTTTCGGCATCAAGGGCGGTCTCACGGCAGGAAAACGCTTCATTGACTCCGTGAAGCTTCTCTCCCACGTCGCGAACATTGGCGACGCGAAGACCCTTGTCATCCACCCGGCGTCGACGACCCACCAGCAATTGACGCCACAGGAGCAGGAGGCTACCGGTGTGACGGCGGACTTCGTGAGACTGTCCGTCGGCCTCGAGGACGTTGAGGATATAAAAGAGGATATAGATCAGGCCCTGAGGAAGGCGGTTGCGGCCGCTTGAATAGCTTGAATCGCTTGAGCAGCTTGAAGGCTGGAGACGATGAAGGCTGAAGACGATGAGATGATGGAGACAGATAAACATATCAGTTTAGTTGAGACGCGGTATTTCACGTTTGCTCAGCCTCCCGCGGTGTTTGCTCTTGAGAGTGGTGAGGGCATCGGGCCTGTCACTCTGGCGTACGAGGTGTACGGCGAACTCAATGCCGGGCGTTCCAACGCGATCCTTGTCACGCATGCCCTCACCGGGGATGCCCATGCCGCTGGATTCCACGATGGAGAGAAAGCCCCGGGCTGGTGGCACGATATGATCGGCCCGGGCAAGGCCTTCGACACGGACCGCTACTGCGTGATATGCAGCAATGTGCTGGGCGGCTGCAAGGGGTCGACGGGGCCGTCATCGGAAGACCCGAAGACGGGCAGGCCTTATGGCCTCCGGTTTCCCCTTGTTACCATCAAGGACATGGTCAGTGCCCAGAAGGCCCTTCTCGATCACCTCGGAATAGAGAAGCTCCTCGCCGTTGTCGGCGGGTCCATGGGCGGGATGCAGGCACTTCAGTGGGTTGTCTCGTATCCGGACAGTGTTGCCTCGGCCATTCTCATTGCCACGACGTCAGAGCACACGCCCCAGCAGATCGCTTTCAACGAGGTGGGAAGGCAGGCCATAATGGCCGATCCCAACTGGAACAACGGCTATTACTATGGTCGGAGCCTTCCCGACAAGGGCTTGAGCGTGGCCAGGATGATCGGCCACATCACGTACATGAGCGATGAGTCGATGAATGAGAAGTTTGGCAGGCGGATGAAGGACAGGAAACAGCCCTTCAAGTTCAGCCCCGAGTTCGAGGTGGCCGGATACCTTCATTACCGGGGATACAACTTCATCAACCGCTTCGACCCCAATTCGTACCTCTACATTACAAAGGCCATCGACTGCTTCAGTGTTGCCAACGGCAAGCCGCTTCACAAGCTGCTGAAAGGAATTGGGACGAAGGTCCTCATCATCGCCTTCTCCTCCGACTGGTTATATCCTCCCTACCAGTCGCAGCAGATAGTGAAGGCCTGCAAAATGGCCGGTGCCGACGCGACCTACTGTGAATTGAGGTCCAACTACGGCCACGATGCATTTCTCGTCGAGTTCGCCGAGCAGACGTACCTCTACAAACATTTTCTGGGAAAGGTACACGATGAGCATCGCCGGGGATAACGTGAAGAATGCTGAAGACAGGATCGAGCACCGGCTTATCCTGGAAATGATAGAACCAGAGTCGTCCGTGCTCGATCTTGGGTGCGGAACGGGTGAGCTCCTCACCCTTCTGGTGAAGAGGAAAGGCGTGAAGGGGCAGGGCATTGAGATCGACAACAGGGCGATATTCGAATGCGTCGCCCGGGGTCTCAGCGTCTTCCACGACGACATCGACACGGGGCTTCCCGAGTACTCGGACCGCTCCTTCGACTACGTCATCATGAACCAGTCCTTCCAACAGGTGAAGAAACCCGACACGGTAATGCACGAGGCGCTGCGCGTAGGGAAACGGGTCATCGTCGGCATTCCGAATTTTGCCCACGTCATCTCCCGGTGTCAGGTCTTTTTGCAGGGCAGGGCACCGGTGACACCGGCTCTTCCCCACGAATGGTATGATACACCGAACCTTCATTTCCTGAGCATCACAGATTTTGTCCGGTATTGCAGAGGCCGCGGAATAGAGATCGAAAAGGCCCGCTACGCCGGCGAGAGGAGGTGCGTGGGCATCTTCCCGAACCTTCTTGCCCGCACCGCAATATTCAGACTGAGGAAGGCGCAATGAACACAAAGACCGCGCAGGAGATATACCTCGATTATGCGGCGACGACCCCCGTGGATACCGAGGTTATGGAGGTCATGGCCCCCTATTTCAGCCGCAATTTCGGAAATCCCTCGAGTTTGCACGGCTTCGGGGCACAGGCGAAGACGGCTGTCGAGAACGCGAGGGCCCAGGTTGCCGGCCTTATAAACGCAAAGACGAGTGAGATCATTTTTACGAGCGGCGGCACGGAGAGCAACAATGCGGCCATAAAAGGGACCGCGCTGGCCATGCGCAAGAAGGGGAATCATATCGTCACGTCGTCCATCGAGCACAGCTCCGTCTATGAGCCGTGTGTGTTCATGAAGGAACTGGGGTTCGACGTGACCTTTGTCGATGTTGATCGAGAAGGCATGGTGGACCCCGAAGATGTCCGCAGGGCGATCACGGAGAGGACCGTGCTGGTTTCGGTGATGCATGGGAACAACGAGTTCGGTACCATCCAGCCCATAGAGGAGATCGGCAGGATCGCGCGGGAAAGGGGTGTCTGCTTTCACGTGGACATGGTCCAGACCTTCGGCCATCTTCCCATCGACATGTCAGCCCTTAATGTCGATCTCGCGAGTTTCTCGGCCCACAAGTTCTACGGGCCGAAAGGGGTGGGCGGTCTCTATGCACGCACGGGCACGAGTATCCACCCCATCATCCTGGGAGGCCACCAGGAGAACGGGCGCCGTGCCTCCACGCACAACGTTCCCGGGATCGTCGGCCTGGGGAAGGCGGCGGACCTGGCGGGACGACAGACGGACAAGGAGATGCGGTACCTCACTGAGCTTCGCGGCCTGTTCATCGAAGGGTTGCGCGTGAGGTTGGAATCGGTTTGTTTCAACGGTCACCCCGTCAAGAGGCTTCCCGGCAACGTCCACATATCCATTCCCCACGCGGAGGGGGAAGCCGTGGTTATCCGGCTTGCCATGGAAGGAATAGCGTGCTCCGCGGGGGCCGCCTGTGCCTCGGGAGGCTCGGCGCATTACCGTGTCCTGAAAGCGCTTGACCTTCCTTTGGAGTTCGCCCGGGGTTCCCTGCGCTTCAGCATGGGACGGTACACGCGGCCCGAGGAGATCGACCGCGTTCTGGAGGTGTTGCCGTCAGTTCTGGAGAAAATGGTACAGAGATCACGGCACACCGGGTAGAAGGACCCCTTTGCGGCATCTTTGAGGAGGCAGATGACCGGTGATAGAACGAATAGTGATGTAATGGCGGAACCGGCGGATATTTCCGTTCAGGAAGCCCGAAGACTCATGGACGGGCGCGGCGCAGCCTTTGTCGACGTCCGCCAGCAATGGGAGACGACCCGCGGCATTATCGAAGGCGCCATCCGGGTCCCCTTCGATGAACTCGAAGAGAAGAGGGACCTCCTTCCTCGGGAGAGGAATACAGCGCTCATCGTCTACTGCGCGGTCGGAATGCGGTCGATCTTCGCTATTGCGAAGCTTGCCGCCATGGGATACGGGAATGTCTATTCCCTGGAGGGAGGCATAACCGCGTGGATCAGGGAAGGATATCCTGTCGTCGACATGAAGAGCCCCTTCGGTCAAGACGAATATGAGCGTTACAGCAGGCAGATCATTCTCGGGCAGATGGGTGAGGAAGGACAGCTCAAGCTTGCCTCCGCCAGGGTGCTCATAGTGGGAGCCGGGGGCCTCGGCTGCCCCGCGGCGCTGTATCTCGCCGCCTGTGGCGTCGGGACCATCGGCATCGTGGACTTTGACAGGGTCGAGCTGTCGAACCTTAACCGGCAGGTGCTGCACGGCACCGCTGATGTCGGCGTCCCGAAGGTGCAGTCCGCCAGGGAATCAATGAGAAGCATCAATCCCCTGGTCAACGTCGTCGCTTTCGATGAGCGTCTCGACGTCGGCAACGTCCGCCGCATTCTCGAAGACTTCGACATGGTTGTCGACGGCTCCGATACCATACAGACGAAGTTCCTTCTCAACGACGCCTGTTTCTTTGCCGGCAAGCCGTACATTTTCGGGGGCGCCGTGGGCTTCGACGGCCAGAGCGGTGTCTTCTACCCGAAAGGGGGCGGGCCGTGCCTTCGGTGCATGTTTCCCAAGCCTCCCCCGCAGGATCGCGTCCAGAACTGCAACGAAGCCGGTGTCCTGGGAATAGTCCCGGGACAGATCGGTCTCGTTCAGGCGGTGGAAGCGGTGAAGCTTGTTGCCGGGATAGGCAAGCCCATGATAGGCAGGTTCTTTATCTATAACGCACTGGACGCATATTACAAAACGATCGAGGTTGACAGGAACCCAGCCTGTCCGTTGTGCGGAGACAACCCGGAGATCAGGGGGCTCAGGCAGGAGGAGGGCGGTGTGTGTTCGAGCAGGATATGAGAACCGTTTCAGGTCTCAGGTTCAGGGTTTCAGGGTGTGAAGAGATCAGGGAACAGCCTGTTGCACAGATTTCTTATGGAGGGTGATACATGGAAGAAAAGAAGAGTTGGCTTGATTATTGTCCTTTCACCGGGAGGGCATGCACAGAATGCGGTGTGTATCGCGGGAGGCACCGCCACATCATATTGGCGGGGGGCCATGCGAGAAAGTCCGTCGCCGACCCTGTTGCCGAGTACTTCAAGGCCGTGGACAGGCATCTGAGCCCCTGGGTGGGAGAGAGTGACCGGATGAAGGAAAAACCGAAGATCACTTTCAAGGTGGTGAACATGGAAAACAGGCAGACCAGGATCTGCGAGTTCACCGAGGCCAGAACCTGGGATTGGGGAGATCCGACCATGATGCGCCTCATCGACGGGTGGCATGTGAAGAGTTTCGACAATCTCGTTGATATACTGTGCTACAAGGAGCAGAAAGGTCACAGGGAAGCGGAACTCCAGGAATGCCCCCGTTTCATGCTCCTTTCGGGAGGATAGGGGCCGCCATGAACAGAAAAGCCGTTTCGCTGCTTTCAGGCGGTCTCGACAGCATACTTGCCACGAAGCTCATCATGGAGCAGGGTATAGAAGTGGAGGCGCTGCACTTCACCTCGGTCTTCTGCACCTGCACAAAGGGCGACAGGGGGTGCGGTATGCAGGCCCCCAGGACCGCCCGTGAATTGGGGATAAAGATTACCGTGAGGATGAAGGGTCTTGATTACCTGGAGATCCTGAAGAAACCCAGACACGGGTACGGCAGGGGGATGAATCCCTGCATCGACTGCAGGATTTACACCCTGAAAAAGGCACGGGAATTCATGGACGAGATTGGTGCAAGCTTCGTCATTACCGGGGAGGTCCTCGGCCAGCGCCCCATGTCCCAGAGAAGGGACGCCATCAAGAGGATAGAAGAGGAAAGCGGTCTTCACGGTCTTATCGTCAGGCCCCTTTCGGCAAAACATTTCCCCCCGACCGAACCGGAAAAAGCGGGCATTCTCGACAGGGAGAAACTCCTCGACATCGAGGGCCGCAGCCGGAAAAGACAGTACGAACTCGTCGAAAACTTTCATCTGACTGAGTTTGGCTGCCCGGCTGGAGGATGTCTTCTTACAGACCCGGTTTTTGCAGGGCGCGTCAAAGATCTTTTTGCCCAGGCTGCCGACGTCACCATGAAGGACCTGACACTGCTTCGGATCGGCAGGCATTTCCGGCTCTCAGCGGATGTGAAGCTGGTCCTTGGACGCAACAGGGGGGAGAATGACAGGCTCGCTTCCCTCTGGTCGCCGCCGGATACCATCCTCAGACCGCACGGTTTCAAAGGTCCCACCGGGCTTGTCCGGACCGGTCTTGATGCTCGTGTCCTCGGGGAGGCCGCCAACCTTATGGCATTTTACGGAAAGGTTTCCGGTCCTGAGGTGACCATTGAGTCCGACAATGGGACACATCTTTGTCATACAGTACCCACAAAACTCATCGACCCGGAAGGGTCAGCCATTTAAAACAGACCGGAAGGTGGATCATGATTGAAAGACTGGTGCAACTGACAAGACGGGCAATCGACAAGATGGATATTAACACCCGTGATGCCATTGAGATATGGGAACTCGGGAGAACGGAGCCGTTCTCCGTGATGGCGGCGGCCTCACGAATCAGGGAGCACTTCAAAGGGAAAAAGATCACCCTTTGCGGTATCGTGAACGCCAAATCGGGCAGGTGCACGGAAGACTGCGGGTTCTGTGCCCAGTCCGTTCACTATCATACGGACGCGCCGATCTATCCCATGGTATCGAAGGGCGAGATGGTGGAAAAGGCGAAGCGCGCAAGAGAGGGTGGCGTGCACATGTTCGGCATTATAACGAGCGGCACCCGCGTCGACTCCGATGCTGAATGGGGCGAAATCTTCGGCGCCACGCGGTCCATCGGGGATATGGGGCTCAAACCCTGCGTATCGCTTGGTCTCCTTGACGGCGAAAAAGCCCGGGAACTCAAATCGAAAGGCCTTTTCCGGTACCATCACAACCTTGAAACGGCGCGCAGTTTCTTTCACAACGTCTGTACAACCCACGACTACGAAGAGGACATCGCTACTGTCATGGCTGCGAAAGAGGCGGGTCTGTCCACCTGCTCCGGCGGTATCATAGGCCTCGGGGAGACCATGGAGCAGCGCATCGAACTTGCGATGACTCTCAAGGAACTCGGCGTGGATTCCGTGCCCGTCAACATCCTCAACCCCCGGCCGGGCACGCCGTTGGCGGGTGTCAAACAGCTCCATCCCCTTGAGATACTCATGACCATCGCGGTCTTCAGATTCATACTGCCCGATAAAGACATCAAGCTGTGCGGAGGGAAGGAAGTGAACCTGCGCCAGCTCCTGCCCCTCGGCATCGTAGCCGGGTGCAACTCCCTCATGACAGGCGACTATCTCACCACCGCCGGAAGAAGCACCGCCCTCGATATGGAGATGATAGAAGACCTTGGACTTACCGCCCGTTTTGATGTAATTTAATAGGAGTAATGACACGAAGAAGACCATTCACGAATGACCTCTATGTTGTGTCTTCGTCCGTCAGCGAACTGAAGCGGGCGGTCGATGACGGCGTCGCCATCATTCAGCTCCGGGACAAGACGGGTGACGAGGCGACGGTCCTCGAAAAGGCCCGTGAGCTTGTCGAGTACAAACGCGTGCGGCCCTTCGTATTCATCCTCAACGACGACCCCGCCCTCGCCGTAAAGGTCGGGGCCGACGGGGTCCACGTCGGTCAGGATATGTCCACACTGGACGCCCGGGCCATTGTCGGCGAGGAGATGATCGTCGGCAAGACGACGCACAACCTCGAACAGGGAAGACAGGCCATGCGGGACGGCGCCGATTACATATCCACCGGGCCCGTCTACGCCACGCCCACGAAACCGGGCAGGACCCCGGTGGGGCTCGCCTATGTGAGAGAGGCGGCGGAGCATCTCGACGTCCCTGCCGTGGCCATCGGCGGCATCGACCTTTCCAACATCGACGACGTGCTGGCCGCGGGCGCAAAGACGATAGGGGTCGTGAGAGCGTGCTCGGACGCTTTGGAATTGTTAAGAAAAATAAAGAAGGCAGCGCAATGAAGATAACAGTCAACGGCAAGGCGGTGGAGATCGCGGAAGGCATGGATCTGCACCGGCTTGTCCATTCCGGCAAGGCAAATCCCGACCGGGTGATCCTTGTCCTCAACGATGGTGTCGTGAAGAGCGATCAATGGTCTCTGACCGTCCTTTCCGAGGGTGACCGGGTTGAGCTGGTGTCCTTTGTGGGAGGAGGATGATATGGACGACAAATTGATGCTCGGCGGCAGGGAGTTCGGGAGCCGTTTTTTTCTCGGTACGGGAAAGTTTGGCAACAAGGAGGACATGCGCCGGGCCATTGTCAGCTCCGGTTCTGAACTCGTGACGGTTGCTCTTCGCAGGATAGACCTCGACGAAACTCAGGAGAACATACTCTCCTTCATCCCCGAGGGCACGACGATCATGGTCAACACGTCGGGCGCGCGCAATGCGGCGGAGGCAGTCCGCATAGCCCATATAGCGAGGGAGGCGGGATACGGCGACTGGATAAAGATCGAGGTCATCAACGACAGCCGCTATCTTCTGCCCGACAATCAGGAAACGATAAAGGCGACGCAGACGCTTGCAAAGGAAGGCTTCACCGTCCTTGCCTATATGAATCCCGACCTTTACGTGGCGAAGGCCCTTGTTGACGCGGGCGCGGCCGCAGTGATGCCCCTTGGCTCTCTTATCGGGTCGAACCAGGGATTGAAAATGCGCGCTCTCATAGAGGTGCTGATAGAGGAGATCACCGGGGTCCCCATAGTCGTCGACGCCGGTATCGGGCGTCCGTCGCATGCTGCCGAGGCAATGGAGATAGGGGCCGATGCGGTGCTGGCGAACACGGCTGTTGCCGATGCCGAGGACCCTCCTCTCATGGCCGCCGCCTTTGCGAAAGGCGTGGAGGCGGGCAGAATGGCGTACCTAGCAAAGATGGGAGAGGAGAGAAGGGGAGCGAACGCCTCCTCACCGCTGACGGGGTTTCTCTATGATGAGTAAGAATCTGCGCGGTGTAGACCTGTCGCATCTTACCATTGATGACATCCGCCGCATATTCGCGGTGGAGGACAGGGGGCTCCTCGAGGAGATGGCACATGCCGCGCGCGAGGTGACGAGGCGTCAATTCGGCCGGACCATCAGTCTCTATGCTCCTCTCTACATAGCGAATTACTGCCAGAATGAGTGCGTCTACTGCGGTTTCCATGCCTCTCAGAAGAGCATGCCCCGGAGCAAGCTCACCATGGAGCAGATAGACCGGGAATGTGCGGCGCTCGCCGCCACGGGGAACCGCAGCGTCCTCCTCCTGACGGGCGAGTCACGATTCCATTCCTCTCCCCAGTACATCCGCGACGCCGTCAGGATAGCATCACGCCATTTCTCCTATGTTGCCCTGGAAGTCTACCCCCTGGATGAGGAAGAATACAGGGAACTTTACCTTGCCGGAGTGGACGGGGTGACGTTGTACCAGGAGACCTATGACAGGGTCCGCTACGACGAGCTTCATCTCTCGGGTCCGAAAAAGGTTTACGATTACCGTGTTGAGGCCCCCGACCGCATAGCCCGCTCGGGCATCAGGCATATATCGATGGGGGCCCTCCTGGGGCTCACCGACTGGCGCAGGGATGTCGTGGCCCTTTTCGAGCACGTCCGTCACCTCGAAAAGAAATACCCCGGTGTCGAGTTCGGTCTTGCCTTTCCGCGGCTGAGACGCGTGGCCGACGACGAGCACCATTATATCGAGGTTTCCGACAAGGAGATGCTGAAGATCATGACTGCCGCAAGGCTCTTTTTCCCCCGCGTGGGGATCAGCATGTCGACGAGGGAGCTCCCTCAGTTCAGGGACCGCATAATCGAGTTCGGAGTCACGAAGATGTCGGCCGGTTCTTCCACCCGTGTGGGGGGATATCTTGAAGAGGAAAACAAGTACGAAGACGGACAGTTCGAGGTCTTCGATCCCCGCGGCTTCGACGAGATCAAGACCATGCTCACGGCCAAAGGCTTCGACCCCGTCGTGACGGACTGGAGAAACATAGTAAACAGCTAAACGACGGCTTGAATCGCTTGAGTGCTTGAATGGCTTGAGTGTTAGAAACAAAGGCATAATACGAAGACACGTAAAATGCCTGGGCGAGTAAAGCATTTTCTTGCCTTTTACTCTCAAGCGACTCAAGCTGTTCAAGCGATTCAAGCACTCTTTGAGAGGTTCCGTGCCTGTTAGCTCCCGCCTGTTGCAGCCTGTGAGTATGATCGTCCTTACGGGAGGGCCCTGTTCGGGGAAGAGCTCGTCGCTTGCCTATCTTACGGAGAAGCTTTCCGACCATGGGTTCATGGTCTTTGTGGTGCCTGAAACGGCGACGCTTATCACGGGGAATGGCATTGACCGGCGCAAGATGGACAAGCCCGGCCAGATAGTCGTCTTCGAGGAGGCCATCTTCGATATGCAGGTGTCCTTCGAGGATACCTACAAGCAGGCCGTATCGCGGATTTTTCCCGAACGCAGGAAGGTGATACTTCTTGACAGGGGCATAATGGATATCAGGGCTTTTCTCAGCGATGAGGTCTTCAACGGCATTCTGAAAAGGAAGAGCCTGACCCGGGCCGCCATCCGCCACCGGTACGACGGTGTCATCCACCTTGTTACGGCAGCCGACGGCGCCGCCGAATACTACACGGGGGAGAACAACTCGGCCCGCATCGAGACGCCCGAAGAGGCCCTGCGTATTGACTTGAGGACACAGGAGAGCTGGCTGGGTCATCCCCGCTTCAAGATCATCGACAACAGCACCGATTTCGAAGGGAAGATAAAGAGGACATTCTCCGCGATAGCGCGGTTTCTCGGGATCCCCGATGTGCCTCCCACGAGGGAGAAATACCTCGTCAACCGCACCGACCTCACCGCCCTCCCGGCTCATCAGAGAATAGATATGGAACAGGTGTATCTTCGCTCAAAGGACAAGAGGGAGGTAACAAGGATACGCAGGAGGGGGCAGGACGGTGTCTATCTCCATTTCCTGGCGAGGACGAGGCATGCGGGTGCCCGCAATCTTCCCATAGAGGAAGAGGAACTCATCCCGGAACAGGAATATCTCAGCCTCACGCGCCTCATGGACCCGAAGACGGAGGTCCTTCTCAGGGAGCGCGTATGTTTTCTCTGGAACAACCAGTACTTTGAACTGGACAGCTACAGGGGAAGACATGAAGGGCTTGTGATGCTCCTTGCGGAGTCTCCCGTACGAGAGGGGGGAGGTCTTGCCGCCATACCGCCTTTCGTCGCTATCGGAAGGAAAGTGACCGATGATCTCCGTTATGCCGACAGAACCCTGGCCCGGCGAAAGTAAGAGTCCGGAAACCCGTCAGACACTTTGTTACGGGTATATACAAACTATTAAACGGTTATTACATATTATCGTAGTCTGAATACGAAATAAGATATGTTATTCCTGAAGACTGCGCCACAGCGGTCTTGCCCCTTGAAACGGTTGCAACGGCGCGGCAAAACGTATTATCCTTAAAACCATGACACCATCGCAGATCTCAAAGGGAACCATAGGCTTTACCACCACGATCCCCGTGGAACTCATCTTCGCCGCGGGGTACGAGCCCTGCGACCTGAACAACATCTTCGTTACCGACCCGGACCCGGGGCGCTTCATCGAGCGTGCTGAACGGGATGGTTTCCCGAAGAGCATGTGCAACTGGATCAAGGGTATTTACGGGGTCATCATGGAGCGCGAGCCCGCCGGCGTCATCACCGTCATGGAGGGCGACTGCAGCAACACACAGGCGCTTGCCGAGATCCTTCGCTACCGCGGCATCCGGACGATACCCTTTTCCTTTCCCTACGATCGTGACCGTGAAGTTCTTCAGAGGGAGATAGAAAAACTCGGAAATGAGCTTTCCACCGACGCGGTGACCCTCGCGGATGTGGAGGCACAGATTGGTGGGGTGAGGGCGAGGCTTTCGGAGATCGATACGATGACATGGAGCGAGCGCAACGTGACGGGCGCGGAGAATCATCGCTGGCTCGTCGGTTCCTCGGACATGCTCGGCGATGCACAGGGATACGGTGATGCAGCCGGCGAATTCATCGTCGCGGCGCGAAAGAGGGAGAGGTTCCAGGGAATACCCCTCGGATATATCGGCGTTCCCCCGATAGTGACCGATCTTTACGAGTTTATAGAGAGCGTCGGCGGCCAGGTGGTCTATAACGAGACCCAGCGGCAGTTCGCCCTGCCCTACGAGACAAAGGACCTTGTCGAGAGGTACCTTCTCTATACATACCCTTACGGGATATTCGCCCGCTTGAAGGACATTGGGGATGAGATTGCCAGACGGGGTATACAGGGCATCATCCACTACGTGCAGGCCTTCTGTTTCAGGGCGATCGAGGACGTTATCCTTCGCGAGACCCTATCCGTTCCCGTTCTCACCATCGAAGGGGACCTGCCGAGGACCCTCGACGCGAGAACGAAACTGCGCATCGAGGCATTCGTTGAGATGCTCGAAGGGATGCGGCGCTGACCGAAGGGCTTGCCGCGAGGAGGGAGCCCATCATGATCGAGGAAAAAACGAAACGATTTCTTATGGACCGCCGCGGCATCGGTTTTTTCAAGGCGGTTCTCGAATCCTACGAGGACGTTGCCATCTTTTCCGTGATCGACGGAGACCGGGGGCTCATCGAGATCATCTATTCCTCCGCGTTTGAGGAAGACGTCCGGGGCATCGTGGCCGATATGATAAACTATGGTATACAGTTCAGGGAGGTTCCCGATGTTCAATGAAAAGAGGATACTCGAGGCGCTCATGGAGCGCTCCGGTGTCTATGCCGATATATACATCGATGAACGGGCCTATACCCTCATCCAACTCGAATCGGGCAGGGTGGAGAAGCTCGAGAGGGGCGAAGACGCCGGGGTGGGCTTAAGGGTCATCACGCCCTGGAAGAGCTACTACGCCTCGACGAATTCCTTTGACGAAAGTCATCTTGCCGACCTGGCGGGGCAGCTTTCGCGCTACGGGGGAGACAGGGCCGAAGGGGCGGCCGGGATTGCCGGGGGTGAGCAGGAGTCGGCCTATCCCTTTTCGATCGGCAGCGACCCCGGCGGCGTTGCGGTGGAGGACAAGCTTGTCCTCGTGAAAAATTTCGACTCCCTTGTCCGCGGGATGGAGCGCCGCATCACGCAGGTCCGGGTCATGTACCGCGACACCCGCCAGAACGTGAGGATCGCGACCACCTCCGAAGGAATAAAGAACGACAGCCGCATGCAGGTCGTTCTCACGGTGCTTCTCGTCGGGCGGGACGGCGGCGGGATGCAGACCTCCTATGAGGCGGTCGGCGGCTTTTATGGTTTCGATCTTTTCACCGGTGAACTCATGGAAGGGCTCGCACAAAGAACCGTCAAGCGCCTCCAGGGACTTCTCGCGGCGCGCGAGGCACCCAGAGGGATGAAGACCGTTGTCCTTGCGTCCGAGGCGGGAGGCACAATGATCCACGAGGCAATCGGCCACGGCCTGGAAGCGGATCTTGCCATGGAGGGACTCTCATGCTACAAGGGCCTTCTCGGCAGCGAGATAGCGTCGCCGCTGGTAAGCGTTGTTGACGACGCGACGCTGCCCCATATGAGGGGGACTTACGCCTTCGATGACGAAGGCGTTCCTTCCGAAAGGACGGTCCTCGTCGAAAAGGGGGTCCTCAAGAACTATCTCTTTGACCGCTTTCATGCCATGAAACACTCCATGGCGTCGACGGGAAACGGCAGGCGGGAGTCCTACCGGTTCAGACCCATTCCCCGGATGAGCAACACCATGATCCTTCCCGGGGGCGACGACCCCGAGAAGATCGTGGCGTCCGTGGACGATGGCGTTCTCGTCGTCAAGATGGGCGGCGGGCAGGTGGACACGGTGCGCGGGGATTTTGTCTTCGAGATATCCGAGGGGTACATAATTGAAAAGGGCACGGTGGGGCCCATGATAAAGAACGCGACGATGATGGGGAACGGACTCAAGGTTCTCAGGGACATAGACATGGTCGGCACGGACCTGGGGTTCGGGATCGGGACCTGCGGCAAGGACGGCCAGGGTGTTCCGGTGGCCGACGCCCAGCCGACTCTGAGAATACCGGGGATCATCGTGGGAGGCCGCGGCGGGTAGAGATGAAGGATCGGGCAACAAACCTGTTGACTGACCGGGCGTACCGCAAACTCCTCGACAGCCTCTATGAGGGTGTCTATTTTGTCGACAGTGACCGCACCATCCTCTACTGGAACGATGCCGCTGAGCAGATGACCGGCTACCGGCGCAGCGAGGTTGTAGGAAAACACTGCTGGGACGGCCTCCTCATACACGTCAACAACAGCGGAGACAGTCTCTGTTCTGACCAATGTCTCCTGTGCAGGGCGATGGAACAGAAAAAGAGCATGGAGGGGGAACTCTTTTTCCGTCATCGCGACGGCCACCGGGTCCCGGTTCTTGTCCGGACCACGCCGGTGTTCAGTGAGCGGGGCAGGGTGGTCGGCGCCGTACAGATATTCAGTGATAATTCCTCCGCCGTGGACCTCAGCCGGAAGGTCCGTGAGCTCGAACGAATGGCGCTCCTCGATCCGCTGACAAAACTGGGGAACAGGCGCTATGGCGAGATGAACCTGTCAGGAAAGCTCCGGGAACTGAAACGCTATGGCTGGTTTTTCGGGATCCTCTTCATCGACATCGACAATTTCAAGGACATTAATGACGCTTACGGCCATGATGCCGGAGACAGGGTCCTTCGCCTGGTGGCGGCCACCATAAGCAATGGCCTGCGGTCTTCGGACGTGGTCAGCCGATGGGGCGGCGAGGAATTTGTTGCCTTCGTTGCCAGCGTGGACGAAGAGAAGTTACGTAACGTGGGAGAGAAGATACGGGCTCTCGTTGAAGGGTCATCGATCACCCTCGGAAACGAAAGGACACATGTCACCGTGTCCATCGGCGCCACCATCGCCCGAAAGAAGGATTCCGCCGCCGCCATCATAAAAAGGGCCGACGCCCTCATGTACCGCAGTAAACAGGAAGGCCGAAACAGGATATCCATGTGAAAGCGACTCAAGCGATTCAAGCCGCCTTTAGATCTTGAACGACCTCAGCCGCTTCGCGGCTTCCGTTATCTTCTCTTCGCCTATGGTTATGGAGATGCGGAAGTAGCCTTCACCTTCGTCACCGAAGCCGCTTCCGGGGGTGACGACGATGCCCGTCTCTTCGATGAGCTTCTCGCAGAAATCGGAAGAGGTGAATCCCTTCGGCACCCGTGCCCAGATGTAATAGGTAGCCTTTGGCCTTTGCACGTCGATGCCCAGGGTCTTGAAGGCTTCCACGACCATGTCGCGCCTCTTTTCCAGTCTGCTGTTGAGTTCGGCGACGGATGACTGGCTGCCCGTCAATGCCTCGATGCCGGCGTACTGGATGGCTTGAAAGGCCCCGGAATCGATGTTCGTCTTCAGCTTGCCGAGATTGTATATACCGTCGGCACAGCCGACGGCAAAGCCGATTCTCCAGCCCGTCATGCAATATGTCTTGGAAAGGGAATGAAATTCGAGACAGTATTTCTTCTCTGTGTCGAATTCAAGGATGCTCCTCGGTCTATACCCGTCGTAAGCGATCTCACTGTATGCGGCGTCGTGGCAGACGAGGATGTCGTAGCGTCTCGCCAGTTCCAGCGTCCTCTCGTAGAAGCCGTCGTCGGCGCATGCGCCGGTGGGGTTGTTGGGATAGTTTATGAAGAGAAGCTTCGCCTTCTTCAATACCTCCTCGGGGATGTCTTCATACCGGGGAAGGAATCCGTTCTCCTCCTTGAGGGGCATGATGTACGGCGTCGCACCGGCGAACATGGTCGCTATCTTGTAGACGGGATATCCGGGAGAAGGAACGAGGACAACGTCGCCCGCCTGGGCATATGCCCAGGGTATGTGGGCTATACCTTCCTTGGAGCCGATGAGGGTGACGACTTCCGTTGCGGCGTCGAGGTCCACGTTGAAACGTTTCTTGTACCAGGCAGCGGCTGCCTGCCGGAACTCAAGCATTCCTTCATAGCTGGGGTAGCGGTGGTTCTTGGGATCCTGTGCGGCTTCCAGCATCTTGGCGATTATGTTGCCCGGGGTCGGGATATCGGGATCGCCTATCCCGAAATCGACAAGGTCCATCCCTTTCCTTCTGACCTCTTCCTTCTTCTTGTCTATCCTGGCAAAAAGATAGGGCGGGATCTGTTCTACTCTGGATGCGGGTTTTACCATCTCTTAAGCTCCTCAAGAAATAATGAAGGCCCATGAACGCCTTGATATCATGGCCCTTACGCAAGTATTGCCGAATCTGATAGTTACAACATGTTCGCGGGTGCAATGTAAAGTACTTTCTGGGTCCGAATTTGTTTGAAAACGTTTTTCCTGATGTGTAAGAATAGACCACATGAAAACGTGTCTGGAGAGCTTGCCCGCCGATTTCCCGGTGACCGAACGGCCTTACGAGGACATGGCGCAGTCCCTGGGGATGACGGGTCAGGCCTTGATCGACGAGCTTTCGGTATTGAAAGGCGCCGGGTTCATCCGGAGGATAGCGGCGATGGTCTCCCACCGTGCCGTCTCCTATGAAGGCAACGCCATGGTGGTGTGGCGCGTCCCGGAGGACGAAATGGAAGCAGTGGGCGCCATCATGACGGGCTTTGACGAGGTCAGTCACTGCTACGAACGCGACACCGGCGGGTATTGGTCCTACAATCTCTATACCATGGTGCACGGCAGGACGAAGGAAGAGTGCCTGGCAGTCATCGAAGAGATGGCCTCGCGATCGGACATTGGGGATTACCAGGTGCTTTTCAGCTTGAGGGAGTTCAAGAAAACATCCTTTGCGGTAAGGAAATGATAAAGAAAAGATCTGATGCGTATTGTGAAGAGGCGCAAGAGTTCATACCCGGTGGCGTGAACAGCCCCGTGAGGGCCTTTATGTCCGTTCACGACCGGCCCTTTTTCGTAAAAAGGGCAAAGGGTTCCTGGCTTTACGATGTTGACGGAAATGCCTTCCTTGACTATGTGGCCTCCTGGGGGGCCATCATCCTCGGTCACGCCGACGACGGGCTCATCGCGGCCGTCATCGAAGCGCTTCACGACGGGACGAGCTACGGGGCCTGCCATCCTTACGAGATCGGGCTTGCCCGACTGATCACGGAGGCCTTTCCCTCCATCGATTGCCTGCGCCTGACCACATCCGGCACGGAAGCCACCATGAGTGCCCTCAGGCTCGCCCGGGGATACTCCGGCAGGAACGGCGTCATCAAGTTCCGCGGCTGCTATCACGGGCATGTGGACAGCCTGCTCGTCAAGGCCGGTTCAGGGCTTGCTACGTTCGGCATTCCCGACAGCGCCGGGGTGCCCGCGGACCTGGCAAAACACACCTACGTGGCCGAATTCAACGACATTGGAACGGTAGAGCGCATCATGGACGGCAGCGACGACATCGCCTGCGTCATCGTGGAGCCCATCATGGGGAACATGGGTGTCATCCTTCCCGGGGAGGGCTTCCTTAAGGGTCTCGAGACCCTGTGCAGGGAACGAGGTGTCCTTCTCATTTTCGACGAAGTCATCACCGGTTTCCGTGTGGCCTTCGGCGGCGCCCAGCACATCTACGGCATCGATCCCGACATAACCTGCCTCGGCAAGATAATCGGCGGAGGTTTTCCCATAGGCGCCTTTGGCGGGAAGAGGGATATAATGGAGCGCCTTGCGCCTCTCGGCAACGTTTACCAGGCTGGCACCCTTTCGGGGAACCCTGTGGCGGTGCGGGCCGGTCTTTATGTGCTCGAATACCTGAGACGGAATGCTGATGCCGTATATGTCCGACTTGAGAAGGCGGGACAGGCGCTATCGAAGGAAATAGCGGCCATTGCCGGCCGGTATGACATTCCCTACCGCATAAACTCCATAACCGGCATGTTCACGGGTTTCTTTTCCGGGGCCCCTGTGACAGGCTACGACGCCGCAGCGTCGTCCGACAGGGACCTATACGAAAAGTTCTTCAAGGCCATGCTGGACGAGGGCATCTTTTTTGCCCCCAGCCAGTTCGAGGCGTCGTTTGTCACGCTCACGCTGCATCAGTCAGAAATAGAACGAACCGTCGCGGCATTCGAAAAGGTATTCCGCGGCATCTGTTCCATGCAATAAAGGAGGCCTTCCATGTTGAGTTCTCCGAGGGCGGTCGCCTATATCGACCTTCACGCCCTCGAAGAAAATTGCCGGTCCATCAGGCAGCGGCTCAAGCCCGGCGCCGGGCTTCTTGGCGTCGTCAAAGCGGATGCTTACGGACACGGGGCCCTTGAGATATCGAAGAGACTCGAGTCTATTGGTATCGACTACCTGGGTGTGGCAACGGTCGACGAAGGTGTGGACCTCAGGAAGGGAGGCGTCGCAACGCCGCTTCTCATCATGAGCGGTGTTTTCTCCTGGGACGAGATCGAGCCTGTTGTTCGCTACGATCTTACGCCGGTAGTGTACGATGACGTGCTTCTTGCGAGGTTCGTGGCCCTGTCGAAAGACTTTGCGCGGCCTGTCAAGGTGCACATCAAGTTCGACACGGGCATGGGAAGGCTTGGTTTCAAGCCCGATGATGCGAAAAGGATCGCCGCCGTCCTTGCCGGTGCACCGGGACTTAAGACGGAAGGCGTCATGACCCATTTCCCGTCGCCGGAGGTGCGCGATGACTACGGGCTTTCCCAGATCAGGGTCTTCACGCAAGTGGTGGACATTTTCAAGGCGGCAGGCCTCGATCCGGCATACGCGCACATGAGCTCGAGCGGTGCCATCGTCACCTATCCCGAGGCCCACTTTTCCCTGGTGCGTGCCGGCATAAGCCTCTATGGCTCGCATCCTTCCCGGTCCCTTGAAGAGGTCTTACCCCTGCGGCAGGTAATGAAGGTCGTGGCCCGCATCGCTTTCTGCAGGGACTTCCCTCCCGGCATGCCCTTAAGTTACGGAAGGACATACGAAACTCCCCGCAACACGCGGATAGCCTACATACCCGTAGGATACTCGGACGGATATCCCCGGTCCCTTTCCAACAAGGGCCGGGTCCTCATCAAGAACAGTGAATGCAGAATCGTCGGCAGGGTGTGCATGGACTGGATCCTCGCCGACGTGACCGGCCTCGAAGGCGTGGAAAGCGGCGAGGAAGCAATCCTCCTCGGCGAAGGCGACGGGGAAGGGATGCGCATCTCGGCCAACGAAATGGCCGAACTGGCAGGAACTATCCCCTACGAAATCCTCTGCAAGATATCGAGAAGGGTCAAAAGGATATACATCTAAAGACGGTTAGCACCGTTGGAACCGTTAGAACCGATTCGGAAGAGTGCTTGTCGGAGTCAGGCGCAGAATCTCTTTTCCCGTTCCAACGGTTCCAACGGTGCTAACGGTTCCAACGGTTTTTTTACTCGTTGTTGTCGGGATACCTTTGCATGATGTTGCGGATGACGTCGAGGATGGAGAAGAAGGTGTCGAGCATCTCGGGGTCAAAATGTTTGCCGCGTTCGCTGTCCATTGTTTCGAGAACCCGTTCTTCCTCCCATGGCTCCTTGTAGGACCTTCCCGAACTCAGGGCATCAAAGACGTCCGCGATGGCAACGATGCGGCCGAAGACGGGGATCTCCTCCCCTTTCTTGCCGATGGCCCGGCTACTTAAGTCCTCGAAGCCCCGCAGGGGCTCGCCCGTTGTGTAGTCGATGTAGCCGGGGTAGCCTTTACCGTCCCACCTTTCATGGTGGTTAAGTGCGACGAGGAAAGAGGCCTTGTCGAAATCGGAGCGCTGGTGAGCAAAGAGCTGTGCTCCCAGGTAGGTATGCTGTTTCATCACTTCGTACTCATAGCTGTCGAGGCGGGCCGGTTTTTTGAGAATGAGGTCCGTTATGGCAACCTTGCCGACATCGTGGAGCATCGAGGACATCTTGAGGATGTCCCTGTTCTGCTCCAGGTCCTCCTTGCCGATGCCCGTCTTCATGGCCCATGCCTCGTAGAGCTCAACGGAATAGGATGAAACTCGGTTGACGTGAGCGCCGGTTTCCATGGGGTCCCGAAGCTCCGCCATCTTGATCATGCGCAGTATGATATCGCGCGTCATCGTTGCCCGTTCGATGGCGATGGCGGCATTGTTTGCGAAGTGAACGACGAAGGGCTCGTCGTTTGATTGAAAGGGAACGATGCCTCCGTCGGGATTGGTGGCATTGATGAGCTGAAGTACTCCGACCACCTCATCGGTATGGGTTTTCAGGGGAAAGGAAAGAACGGACTGTGTCTTGTATCCTGAGAGCCTGTCGTAGGAAGGGTCAAAGGAAAAGGGCACGTTTCCGTCGAGATGGTAAACGTTCTCGAGGTTGAGGACCTGTCCCGTGTTCGCCACGTAGCCCGATATGGACTGATTATTGACGGGGATGCTGAAGGTGGAATAGATGAGCTTCTTGCCGGCGGGGAGCTTTTTTTGCAGTGTTTCGTTCTGGGTATAGCGGAAGAGCAGGGTATCGTCTTCCTTTATATATATGGACCCCGCGTCGGCGTTCGTCAGGTGCCGGGCCTTCGTGAGAATGCGTTCCAGGAGGATATCGATGTCCCTTGTCTGTATGACTTCAAGGCCGACATTGAGGACTTCCTGGAATTTCTTCCTCTCATCTATCATGTCATGCGTACGGGGTTGAGCGCACGTGTGTCGGAGGATGGTATCTAGCAGCCATACGTGCCGAGCACATACTCGAAGCGCGCCTTGAAGTCTTCCGGCGACATGTTGGCGGTCTTTGCGAGGTGCGCCAGGTGGGGGGCTTCGAAGTCTTCCTTTTCAAGGCGTATCATGTATTTTCTGGCGACCTCATAGGTTTCTGTCGCCATGTCCACTGTTCTGATCTTTACTTTTCCGGTTTTGTAGTCGATTATCTCGACAAAGGGAACGGGTCTCAGATTGCCTTCATAGGCGACTATCATGGAGCCGGTCCCGCCTTTCAGAAGGTACCTGACGGCGCCGTAGCCCAGATTGCGTGTGTATTCCACGTCGAAAGGTATGGGGTTGGCGGCGCGAAGCTCGTAGCCGATGTTCTTATCCACAATACCCACCTCGATACCCATTTCGGCAAGGGTCTTGTTCACGAAGTCCTTGAGTACCCTCCCCAGCTGTATCTCTGAAAGCTTCAGTTCGCCTTTTTCGTTGCGCTCCACTTCCTCGTACTTGCTGAGTTCTTCAAGGTCGAATTTCTCCGATATCCCTTCGGCAAGGATGGCAACGCCGTAATCCCTGCCCATGCTCTGTCGTTTCAGGATGGAACCCGTGAGAGTGTCGGCGACCTTTTTGAAGGAAAGCTTTTGTTCGGGGAATTCCTCGGGTATCAGGCACAGCGTCGCTCCGGCCGCTTTGCCCATGCCCAGCGCCAGGTGTCCCGCGTGCCTTCCCATCGCGGTGATAAAATACCAGCGGCCCATGGTGCGGGCATCCTCGATGATGTTGTTGACGATATAGACGCCGACGTGGCGGGCGGTCTGGAAACCAAAAGTGGAGAAGCCGCCGGGGAGCGGTATATCGTTATCGATCGTCTTGGGGGTGTGCACGACGCTTACCGAGCCGCGTGCCTCGCGCTCGATCCAATTGGCCATGTATAGCGTACCGTCGCCCCCGATGGTAATGAGGTACTTGATGCCCGCGCTTTTCAGGGTCGACATGAGGGTCTTGAACTTTGCCTTGGCGTTTTCCGGCTTGTCCCGCGACGTCCGCAGGATGGATCCTCCCGAGGCGTGTATGCGGGAGACGTCATCGATCGTGAGGGGCATGAATATATCTTTATGTCCCTCGAAGAGGGCCTTGAAGCCACCCTTGATGCCGACGACCTTTTTCCCCGAATTGATGGCTTCAATGGTTGCGGCGCTGATAACGCCGTTGATGCCCGGTGCGGGTCCACCGCCGACGATTATTCCTATGGTTTCTGTGTTCATGCTGTACATTGTGCATCTTTCGATGTTTCTTTGCAAGGATTTTTGTCATATCCTGTACGCGGGACGGCAATGAAGATAGGCTTCCATATTTCCATTTCGAAGGGATTTGACGATACGCTGAGAAGGGCAGAACAGCTTGGGTGTCAGGCGGTGCAGATCTTTGTCAAGAACCCGCGGTCCTGGTCGCAAAGGGACCTGTCCGACGCCGACATTGAGGCCTTCGGCCGCCTGTCGGCGGAGCTGCCTGTTTTTGCCCATCTGTCATACCTTCCCAATCTCGCGAAGATCGACGAGGACGAGCGAAACCTGAAAGGGTTCCTCCATGAGGCATCCTTGTGTGCGAGACTGGGGATCGGCGCCCTCGTGGTTCATCCCGGATCCCGTCCCGACAGGCGCTCGGGTGTGAGGATAACAGCCGAGGCCATCGACCGTGTTCATGACGAGCACGACGTTACGATCCTCATCGAGAACACGGCCGGTCAGGGTAATGTCCTGGGAAGGAACATTGAAGAACTGGCACATATATATGAGGGTGTCTCGCGCAAGGAGAAGACCTTGTTCTGCATCGATACGGCGCACCTTTTCGAATCGGGATGCAACATAAAGGAAAGGAGTGCCTGGAAGAATTTCCTGGACGAATTCGAAAGAACTCTGGGACGGGGCAAGATCGGTCTTTTCCATCTCAACGATTCAAAGGCTGCCGCGGGAACGCACACCGACCGCCACTGGCACATAGGACAGGGAGAGATCGGCCTTGAATTCTTCAGGATGCTCCTGAGAGATAAAAAATTTGCCCATCTGGCCGGCGTTATGGAAACACCGAAGATGGGCAATATGGACGAAGTTAATATGGAGGTTATGAGATCGCTACTTCCTCCGCTGGTGCCGCGTTCTTCTTCTTAGTTTTTTATATTTATGTTTCCTGATTTTCTTTTTCCTCCACTTCATTACACTGCCCATTGCTTCACCTCTTTGGTATATGAAAGTAAGAAAACTGTTTGTCCAGAGTTCGTGAACGCTAACAACATAACCCTACTGAGCCATTTTTTCAAGCAGATAATGAAGGACCCCCCGATTTTGCCCCGCCGGAGCGAGCTTTCCCGATTGTATTGAATTCAGAAGGCAAAACCGCTATAATAAACGACCACGCGCCTGTAGCTCAGTTGGATAGAGCAACGGACTTCTAATCCGTAGGTCGCACGTTCGAGTCGTGCCAGGCGCGCTTTCTTGTTCGTCAGTTCTCGTCAGATAAGTAAATTGCACAAAAAGTGTTAGAGAAATTGCATTTGGATGAGAGACAATTGCATTTGGATGAGAGAAATATCTTGTCGTGGGAGTTCAACTTTTCTACAGCAAACTTCCCTCATTGAAGAACTGCTCTTCCTGCTCGTCTGTGAACCCGAGCGCTGCCTTTATACCCTGGAACAACGCATTATCCCGCTCCACAGTTATCGCATACTCCCATTCAATCTGCGCGGGCTGACCGGCCTGGGTAACGGCCATCTCAACCTGAGACAGAACCCCCATCGCCAACATCTGCAGCCTGGCCTGGCGCATGGTGATGGAGGTGATCCGGTTCGCAAGGGCCTGGTGCTCGGCCACGTACTCGGCTGCAAGGGTGAAATAGTTGGCAATCACGTCAGCGGCGAGGGCGATCTCATCGTCTGTTGGGACGGTCAACCAATCAATTTCAATGCCCCTTACCTGGAATTTCGTTGGGTCGATTCTCTCAGAGAAGAGAGTACACAACATATCTGTATTCATCAATCAATCCTCCTGAACTGCAATGTGGTGTTCAAGTTAGAGCCGGATATGCCGTATATCAGTCTGTTCCCTGATGAGCCTGATACCCCACCGCCGAGATGAATAGAATCTCCTGTGTTCAGATACGCTACAGCCTGAATGGGCAACGTAGATGGATATGCTACGCTGCTTCCGGCATCGGGAGATTGAGCAAGAAGAGTGGCAGATAAGTATGTAGGACTTCCCGTTCTTATCCGACAAATAGAGAGTCCGGAGGGGGTGTACCACGCAAACACCCCGGATATGGCATATCTTCCTGATTGTTTCACGACCTTACTGATCACAGCCTGATCTGCCAGATCAGCGCCGGATGATATGTCAGTGGCCAGATATTCCTGCCCAGCATAGTCACTCTTCGGATTCCAGACGACCTGCGGGGACAGTTCGACTGATGTCGTATCGTCGTAAAGCGTCCAGTCTGGGGTGTTAGCAGTGTTATAGTTGGCCCAGTCATGCCCGACACAGACGCAGTGATGGGAGGCATCCCTGACGTAGGTCGACCCAGCCTCGATAAGGAAGTAATCGTCGTCTCCCACAGTTGTCGTGGTAGGCACCTTATGGAACCCGGCAAAGCGGCTGAGCGCCCAGACAATACCGGCCCCGTCCCATATGGCGTATTTGTGGAGCTTAATCTTGTCTGTCCCGCTCACCGCTCCCCAGTAGGCGGTGGCATCAGCGAGGATGAACTGTGACGTTCCCGAGAGATAGGCCGCGGACCTGGACCGGAACGTATACCCGTTACCGTCGGGAATGGCCACCGTGATCACGTTATCAGAGTCCGGGAGCGCCCCTCCCGATTTCGTCAGGAGATCGAGCTTGTTCACGCTCGCATTCACCACGGGTTTCAGGTTCTTGACGAGTTCGGCATTGAATGTTGCCGGGGAAAGGACCTTGTTCGCGAGCGCCCCGGCCAGGGCCTCAGAGGCCGTGGCGTAGGCTATTCCTTCTTCCGAGAAGGTAACGGTTCCCGTGGCGAGGTCGATGGCAAGGATCGTTACCCATTCATGCCCTTCCGCGCCGGTATAGATCTTGTACGTCCACGTGGTGCCTTCATTGAAGAACTGTCCCATGCCCTCGTACGCCGTCGCTGCCGCCTCTTCTCCGAGATTGTTTGAGGCAAGAGCCTGTAAGGCCGCATTGACCGCCGCGCGGTACGCCAAACCGCCCTTGGCGAGAGCAGGTGTAATATTGTAAGAATCCTGCATGGTGCCCTCCAGTAAAATTAATGTTTAATGCAGTACAGCACGTTGATATTGACTGGCCGGGTCTCGTTGCCGCCATTAGCCGCAACGGATGTGCTAACCACGAGGGCATTGCTGCTGTTCCACGTCCAAGAAAAATCTGCGCCATACTCACCTACAGGCGGAGCGCCCATCGCTTGCCCATGGGCATTGTTGTACATCATCATCATAAACTGATCCCAATACGACGGATTGTGGGATATCGAGCTGGATGCACTGTGATTATGACTGTAGAACTGGTGGCTTTGTTTTGTTCCCACGTTATCTCCCGTCGTACCATCCCCTCTGTTGGTACGGGAGGCTCTGTCAGGGTCCACGCCTGCACCGTTATCCCGCCCCCGAAGGAAATACCCTCTGAGATCCGGTTTATTGAATGTGGTTGACCCATCGCCAATCCCGTACATGGTTCCGATGACGGCAAACAGGCTTGCATATGTTGACCTGCTTATAGCTCCTCCATCGGTTGCCAGCGTACCAGCAGGACAGGACGGCCCCATGAAGGTGACGAGGCTCCCCACGGGTAGCGAGTCCGATCCACCACCACCGCCTTCTCCGCTTCCCATGTCGTTGAACGTCGAGCCGTCATTGGAATACTGCCATTTTGACCCGGCTGCCTGATACCTGAGCCGTGGCTTGGTGGCTGCAGCATTGTTGGCTATAATGTCGATGTTGGAACTCGTACCGTTACCGATGCGCAGGGCGTTGACACCGGTGATGATCTGTGCGGTCCAGGTGGGTGAGCTCTCGGTTCCCGTGTTCAACAAGACCTCGATGTAGCCTCCGTCGCTGCGGAGCGCCCACTCTTCGCCGCTCGTTCCTGTGTCCTTGAGGCGCAGCAGTAGCGCGTCACCCTTCAGCTTCTGTGCAGCCGTGAACTCATTCTCGGCGCTCAGCGCGGCGAGGCCGAGGTACACCTCGGAGAGTCTCCCGATAGTGATCCACGCACCGTTCGCTGCATTTCTGATCTTGAGCAGATCATTTCCTGTGTCCGCCCACAATTGATGGGCGTAGGTCGTCGTGGGTGAAGTGTTGCCGGACGATAGTGACGCCAGTGCCTGAAGGGCGGCATTAACGGCCGCCCGATAGGTGACCCCCGTGTTTGCGTCGCCGGCGGTGATCTCATAGTCCTGCTGTGAGGCGGATGCCCCGAGCGGGGCCACCAGCATCGCCGCCGCCAGAATCCAGACCAGATAATGCCTGATTGTCGTCATGTTTACCTCCTTAATAACCTTCCGCAGTCCAATCGATCTTGCGCTCGACGGGGCTTCCGGAGTTTTTCACCAGCACATTGAAACCCGTCGTCGTTACCGACAACTCGCGTTTGTCCCCTTCCGCTCCTGACTGTATGTCGATCCACACCGTTGGGCGTTTCATGAAGGGTGCTGTAAATTCGACTTCCAGACCCTCGACGGGCACGGTTACGTCTTGATCCCGTTCCGACCTGTCGGGCATGTCCACAAGAAAGTGGACCTTCGAGATCTCCACATACTGTTTCGGGCGGGTTGTATAGGCCTTGACACGCATCTTGACCGACCAGAACGTGTAATCTCCCACGAGGAAATTCTGCCAGTCACCCCATTCCTCGCGGTCCTGCGACAGCGCAATCTGGGTCTGGACGCCGACACCCGTGAGATCCCCGTCAAGGTTGGTAACCCCGTCGAAGTCCAGGATATCATCGATGAGCTGCTCCGAGTCTACCCCGGTATATTCAACTACAGAGCTGCACCGGGCAGTCTGGACACTGCCCAGATCGATCGGATCAAGCTCATAGAACCCCGCGGGACAGTAGTCGGCGTCGAGCGTGTCGAAGTCCTCGATCGCGTCGAGTTCTTCGATGTCGTCCAGCTCGGTCTGCGTCTCGAGGACGAGCTTGGCGCCGATCAGGGCCATGTCAGTCCTCGTCCCCGTGAAACCGGGTTCCTCGATGAGTTCCTCCTGGACGTTCCAGTTGAGGATCGTCGGGATGTTGGTTATGAGGGAAATGGCCGCTGCGCTTTCGTTGCCGCTCGTGTCGATCGCCTTGAGAAAGTACAGGCCGCTTTTCGCTGCCGGCAGGGTTATCGTGGTGGCATAGATCCGTAGGTCCCCCATTGAATTCGCCCATACGCCTGACTCGTTCGCGTTGTAACGCATCAGATAATAATCGATGTCTTTATCCTCGACGGGTGTCCAGCCGAATTTTACCCCGCCCTGTGCCGCCTCGGCCCAGAACTCGGTCGGGGTGGAGGGCCGTGCGGTCTTCCCCAGAGGGATGATCGAGGCCTGTGGAGCGTCGGCGGGGTTCTCCCTGAGGCCCATCGTGTTGACGCTGACAACTGCGACAACGTACTGTGACAGTGCCACGCACGGCAGCTCGTACGTGTCCCCCCGGGTCGTTCCGGACCGGACGAAGCCGGCCCCGTCCCGCCTGTACCAGATCTCGGCGTGGTCATAGAAGAGGCTGGAGGGTTTCAGGAAAGAGACCACGATGATCTCGTCGATCGTACCGTCGACCCGTTTCGTCAGGCGGTCCTGCAGGGTCACAGACCCCACCGTGGGCAGGGCGATGAGGGCGGAATAATTCGGGGTCGGAAGGACCGGCTGCTCCGTGTCGGAGTTCCAGAGCGTGCCGTTATACTCGAGACATGTCAGTTTAAAACGGTGTTCCATGTCCGGGAGGATGGAGAGTATCCGGAATGGTTTTGTCTCCTGTCCCATCTCGCCGAAGGAGTAATTGTCGTATTTCTGGGGCTCCTCGCCGGCGTCGAAGGCCTCCGTGAATGTGACGACCGTGCCGTCGGTGACGCTGAGGACCTGCCGGTAGACCGGGGCGTCCGCCTTGATCCAGATGACCATGCCGTAGGTCTTGCCGGCCGTCACCGTCACGATCCTGTCGAGGATGACGGTGTCGTCGCCCGATATCCCCGCCAGGCGCCCGGAATACCCCCACTGCGGGACGTCGTGACTGATGTTCACGGGCTGGCCGATCCTGCATTCGATCGCACTGACGGGTAGCGACACCGAAACCGTGTTGGTGAGGAGCTGGTTCGCGTTGAGTCTCAGTCTCCCGTCCCGCCAGACTTGGCTGGGACGGATGAGGCCGAACATGTCCATCGATAGGGGAGGCTGATGGGATACCAGATTGGGGTTTATGACCTGAAGCGGTATTCTCTCAAAATCGTTATCCCCGTTCAGGATCTCGACGGTCAGCTCGGAAGGGCGGTCCTCGGAGGACGACCAGTGCTGCAGGAAGGAGTTCCTGAGCACGCTGCCCATGCCGATAAAAAAGCCTTCTTCGGGCGTCTCCTCGGGTTTGTTGATCGCAAGGGCCACCTTCGTGCCCGCATAGTACGGGACCGCGCGGCCTGCCCGGTAGATCTTGAGCAGAGTGTCCCAGACCGTGCTGCCGCTGTCGAAGGCGCCGTCGAAGAGACACAGTTCCTCCGTGGAACCGAGCCCGTCGGGGACCATCGTAGCATTGTACTCGGTGAGGTCGAGATGGGAATCCACATCCGCCTTCTCGGGAAGCAGGCCGTCGTAGCGCACCGCGTTCCCGTTGTTATCGAGGACCGGGCGTGTCAGGACATCATATCCGATCCATGCCGGGCGGCGCGAGAACTCCGTTGACCAGGCGGACCCGTCGAGCGTCACCCGCACCAGCGCTCCGTCGCAGTAACAGGAATAGCGCAGGGATCCGGACAGCTGATCGGTGCCCAGGGCCTTGATCCCCACCAGCACCATCCGGGGATACTCGAAGTCGTCGTAATATATCTCCCGGACGGCTGTCAGGTAACAGTCATCGAAAAAGCGTGACGAGGTCTGATCGGGCGAGTGATTGGTCACGAGGACGTCATACCGGCCGCCCTCGAGGTGGTCCCCCCTGAAGGAACGCCGGATAGCCGTGTTCCGGGCCCCGGAGATGGTCACGTAACCGACGGTGCTGGTCGCTGTCGTGACGTATGTCTGGACGATCCACCGCCACAGGTACCACTTGGCGTCGTCATATGATCCGATCCAGGCGCCTTCACCATCGTAATGGCTGGCCGGGTTCGTGTCACCGCTGGAGATCTCCATCCATGTGGCGTCGCCGTACTCCCAGGTGATCCAGTACCCGTATGACCATCGGCCGCCGTAGTGTGTTTCCTGTGTCGTGACAACCTGCTGCGCGAGAGGTATCCAGGTGGCGCTTCCCTGTTTCCTGACCTGTACGCTGAGATTGACGTTCAGTGTATCGATGCCGCCGAGGTCGTTAGCGTATCCGAGACCGTTTGGAAAGGTGACGTCCACTTCCAGCCCGTTGAAGCTGTCGCCCGTGGTCGTGAAGGCGACGGGGAGGCCGTTGACGACTTTCATGGGTGACAGAGGCCCGGCCTCCACCTTCGTATCGTTGAAGTTCGGGATCGGGTCCTGATCGAGGTGGCCGAGGCGGGTGTGGATCTCGACCCCCCGGAAATTCTCCACCGGCTGGTCATTTATCTTGTGGTTGTAGATGCGGGATACGGGCCCCACTCCCAGGCAGAGCAGGACGTTGAGATACTGGGTGTCGTTCACGTTCTCGATGTTCCACGCGACGATGTTCCCGTAGAGTTTGTTCATGCCGTACGGCCGCGGAATCGCCCCTCCCTGCTGCTGGGTCGTCATGGGGTTCCAGGAGTAGGTCTGTGACGCGTTGAAGCCCTGCAGGGCGTCCATCGTCGGCGTATCGGGGGATTTTGTCAGGGCGGAGGTGACGATGCCGCCCATGATGGAAACCGCCATTGATGTTATGATGGCGCCGGAGAAACCGGCCGCAAAAGATGGTCCCAATAATGGAGCCAATGCGCCCCCTGATATGACGATCGCCGCGGCTGCGAACAGCAGCCCGACGATCATGGGGAACGCGTCCCCCTCGAACCCCGGATCCGGAACAATGATCACCAGGTCCGTTGGCGAGAGGAATACGGACGGCAGTTCGTGCTCCCTCACGACGGTGCCGTTGACAACGAAGATGAAAGGGACCTCGGCGGGCAAATTCGCGCGGCGGATGTCCGCCAGGGACGCCTGCCACAAATACGGGGTGGGCTCGAGCTCGATCACCCGGGGTTTGGTCTGTCTGAAGGGGCTCCTGTATTCCTTTATCGTCACCCTATCCAACGATAATACCCCCTGATGCGGCGCTTCCAGACGATATCGCTCCGCCTGGAGATGATGACCCTCTGGTGGCGGCGGACATGGATGAAACGCCTCCCGTCGGGCAGGCTCACGCCGATGTGGTGCTCGTATCTCGGGATGACGGAAAACCCGATGAGGCACCATGGCTCGGGTTTGTCAAGTTCGAGGATGAGGTGTTTGTTCCCGGTGATGAGGCCGTCAAGGACCGTCAGCTCCAGGTCCTCGCCGTAGGCGAACTCCGGCAGCTCGATGCCGCGGCGGCGGTAGACCTCCATGGCGAGTCCCCAGCAGTCATAGGAGTCTGGTCCGCGGCCCCGGGGCGTGAACGGGACCCCTATAAGGTCGCTGATGTCATGCACGTCAAACAATCTTCACCCCCGTGGACGCGAGTCCGACAAACCCGGCAAACCGCCTGCTGTTACCCTTCAGCCGGCAGTCCGCCAGCGTGTGTTTACATGTCGCCGTGCCGGCGGTGTAGGGGAGGCTTACATACCATGTCGCGCTCGTGCCGCCCGTGGCGTGTCTGTTCTTGCGCCGCCAGAACTGCATCCACCTGGCTCCGGTGACGGGCTTCGTGTCGGAGGATGATATGTGGTCGACATAACAGACATAATCGTTGCCATCGTCGCCGAGGACAATCGACGCGGATGGGTCGTTGTAGTAGCACTCATGCCAGCGGAACTTCCAGACGCAATAGCTGGCCAGATACCTGTACAGGGGATAGAGGTCGCGGTACAGGTTCCTGCCGCCGCAGCGCCAGGTGATCCAGGTGGCATCGGAATGTGCCTCGAGGACCTTCACCTCCGTCTCCAAATCGACGTGGTCCTCCTCGAGATACCCGGCGTTGACAATGCGTATGGTGACGACGGAATCAACCATGCCCTTCGTCTCCTGCATCGCCGGTTCGAGAGTCCTTGCCGTGTTCACGACCTTGATGTTCCATGACGGCACGGCGCCCTCGCTGTTGATCTCGGGCAGCTCGATCTGGAAGGGAAAACGCGTGTAGGTGCGGTCCTGGAAGACGATGTTCTCACGATTGTGGACCAGGCTGTACAGATTGCCGCCCGGGGTGGCGACGTCGAGGAGAAAGAGCCAGGGGTAGACGGATCCCAACTCGTTCTTGGCGTATTTCAGGACGCTTGGAAGGGCCATCTATACTTCCTCGATGTCCATTTCCATGCTCCAGAGTCCCGGGACACCCTTTCTGGGTTTGAATTTCATCGGGGACAGGAGGCGCACGGAGAGAATTGCCGATGTGAAGGGGTTCGTCCAGTCGAACATAACCGCGCCAACACCCTGCTGGGCCTGAAACGTCTTAAGAGTCGCTTTCTCGGCCTCCGTGATCGGGTCATACCTGACGTGGTATTTGTCCGGGGGCGTACCCGTGAACCTGGTACCGGTGATGACGTAGCCCCCGTCGGTCTCATGCCGGAGGGTGGGGTCCTGGGCCACGGTCTCTTCGTAGTCGTTTACCGCCGCCGCGACACTCAACACGGGAAATGCTGCCATCTACGCCCCCTTTATGCCCAGCGCCGCCCGGACGGCTGGATCCGTGATGACGAGATTGAGGAGGATCCTCTTTGTCTCGCCCGTGGTATCTCTCTTCGATGACAGCTCTTTGCCGGTAAGAGCGGGGACGCCCGGACCCGACTCGAAGATGATGGTTGTATTCCCCCCGGGGCTTTGCCCCGCCACACGGGCGATGTGGGTCAGCCAGTCATTTTGCTCCTCGTTGATGTACCGTTCTCCCACCCGGTTGACAACCAGGCGCTCGTCGGTGTTGAGACCACCGCCATGGAAGACGGGGACGAAGCGCCGGACCTTGCCGCCGCCGTGGTGGACGCCGGGCACGTAATTGGCGGATGATGGGATGCCAATGGAGCCCGTCGCGGTCCGTGAGAGCGAACCCCCTCCGACAATGCCCTGAATGAGAGAGCCGATCCCGGTGCTCAACGCCCCGGAAGCCTGCTGACCCAGCGAATCAGCGATGACGCGTTTAACCGAAGTTGCAAAAGCCTTTACATAGTCCCAAAGAGAATTCAGTTTTCCTTCGAAGGCATCGAAGAAGAAATCGGAGAAGGCACTTGACATGGACCGAGCTGTTTCCTGGGCTATGTAAACGCCCTGCTGGAACACGGATTTCATGTCCCAGAGATAATCGCGCAGGCCCCTTCCGAGTCCCTCCGTGAACAGTCCCTCCTGCTCTTTCAACGTGATATTGAGATCAACAAGCTTCGATCTCACGTTATCTACTTTTTCGGCAAGAGTAAGTTTTGCCATGGGGTCGGTCTCGTTCTCCCAGCGCTGCTGATATGAAGCGAGCCTGCTTTCGTAGGTAGAGATTCGCTGGCGGGTAATACCGGCTTTCGATCCAGAGCGCTCTTTTTCCATCATGTCGAGCTGCGCCAGATAACGACCTGTTTCCGCTTCCATGACGGTGTTGATGTAATCGAGCTCGATCTTCTTCTTTTTCTCCGCCGCCGCCGCCGCCACCTGGACCATCTTTCCGGAGATTTCCTCCTGGCTGAACCCTGCCTTCCTGAGCTTGTCCTGCGTCTCCCTCAGCCATTCGTCCTCGGCGGCCAGGCGCTTCTGCAGTTCAGGGGCCGTTTTATCGGTGATCTGCCGCTCTACCGCCGTCCACACTTGCAGTTTCTTCTCTGCGTCGGCGGCGCGGGCGGCCTCTTCCATGACCTTGCGCCATTCCTCGACCTTGCCGGTGTCGAAGGCCTTACCGTGTTCCGTTGCGTATTTGCGGGCCTGGAAGACGAGATCGGTGTATTTGTTCTTGATATCCTCGATCTTGCGGGCAAGCTCATCATAGGGAGACAGGGCTTTCTGCATATCGGTGTCGAGGTCGCGCATCTTCGACGCCCAGCTCTCGATGGCATTTCCAGCACCGCTGCCGGTTTTTTTTGTGCCCGCATCGCCGGTGGCGTACGTCGGTTTTCTCAGGCCGCCTGTACCCGGGATGTAGTTGGAATCTGCATATTCCTTTTTGGCGCGGGCTTCGTCCACCTTCTTTTGTGCGGCCTGTTTTGCCGCGTCGCGTTCACCAAGGGAAGCCGCCACGCTTTCAGGAAACTGCATAGCCATGGCGCTGGCCTCGCTCGTCTTCTTTGCGAGATCGCCCGCTGCCCCGCCTATTTCCTTGAGAGCCTGTTTGAGTCCCTGGAAATCGCCGGTTGCTATGGACGTCAGGACATTCGCGGCACTCTTCAGAACCTGCACGAAGTCCCAGCCCATCCCGATGAGTTTGCCCATTATGTCCCAAACCGGTCGCATCGCGGCGAGAATATCGCCCCAGCCGTTTGCGGCCATTACGATCAGCTCGCAAAACAGCTTCACGATGGGACCGAACTCCTTAAGGACGTTCCAGATATCCACCGTCACGGCCCTGATGTCGTTGAGGGCAACGAGAACACCGTACTGGATATCATCGGACATCGCCGCCAGGTCCCCTGATTCCTTAAGGGCGGACAGCGACTTATCCCACTCCTTCAGGCCGTCCACGATCTCAAAAATGACCGCAGTAAAAGCGCCGCCGGCGAGTTCTCCCAGCTTGAGCTTGAGCTCCTCGGTGTATCTTTCCATGGATTTCAACTGTTTATTTGCGGTGCCCATCGCCGCCTCGTAGGCGCCCTGGATCTTGATCCCCTCGGTGAGCACAGCGTTCATGGCGATCTGCTGTTTTTCGGCCTGGGTGAGCTGGTCCACGTTCTTGCCCAGGGTTGAGCCGGCCTTCTTATACTCGTTTTCAAGGTTAACCGTGATGCCGATCGTTCTGAGTATCTCCGGCTGGAGAGTCACGATTCCATGCGTCAGGCGCTCCAGGGCCTCGGAGGAATTGACGTTCCCGATGACTGCGGCATCCTGGGCAACCCGGGCCAGCTGGCTCGCCTTCGAGAGGTCAAGCTGCGCCTGGACCATCCGTACCACGCTTTGCTGCGAGGCCTCCGTTGTAATGCCCATGGCCTTGATCTGGCTTACATAGGCGTTCATCTCACCCGCTGTGAGATTGACGTTGCGACCCATAACTTCAAGGACTGCTGAAAGGGTCTCAACACGGCTGCCAAGCAAGATTGAGTCCCTCGCAATATCGAACAGCTTCCAGGCGGAGGCGATCGCGGCGATCTGGTTCCTGATTTTGCCCAGACTATTGTGCACGCCTTCGAGGTGCGGGCGGCTCTTTGCAAAGGAGTCTCCGACGCTCCCGCCGGATTTCTCCGCCTCCGCTCTCAACGTTTTCAATTGTTTGTTGAGGTCGTTAAAGACCTGAGAGGCCTTGTCGATGCCTTCAATTATGACCTGAACTCTGTTATCCGGCATTATCTATCTCCTGCCCCCCGTGTTCTTTTCGCATTCCCGGCAGGTCCATTCGAAGAACTCTCCCAATTCGAACTTGCATCTGGCCCGCTGCCTCTCGTCGCAGCCGCTTTCGATGCCGAGCGCGCCGATCACTCCCTCGCGGAAGATCCGCCAGCGGGATCCTTCCTCGATGTAAGGGAGGCACTCTTTCGGGGTGTATCCCCAGAGGATCCGGTCCCGTTTTGTAATGTCCCCTCCGGAGAGAATGACAACGGTTCTTTCGATCCAGTCATCGCTTTCTTTACCGCCGTCATCATTCCCGTCAGCTTCTCGATAACCGAAGCTATCGGGTTCAAGGACAAAAAATGGTCCATCACCTCCATGGCGGTCTCGATATCCATGTGTTCCCGGAACTCTTCTGTCAGGGCTGACATATCCTTGTCTTTTATTTTCGTTCCGGGGGGCGAAAGGAGAATCGCGGTGGCAGCCGGAAGCTTGTTGCCGAGCAGTGTGATCAGATCGTGTGAACCGATGTTCTCCGGTATTTCAACATCCCTGACCAGTTCCGTAACCTGGCCTATCTGGCCGAGCACCAGTGGTCTCTGAATGTACAGCTTGTCGTTGATTGCGTATTCGAACTGTTTTTTGTCCATCAGATCTCCTTATCTTTACTGAGCGTAACCGTCGACCTTGTTCGCCACCGTCACGAGCACGGACCCGTATACGTCATCCTGGAGCACAATGAGATCCCCGGCCTCGGCGAGGACCTTGTTGCTAACAGATATGTCCGCCTTGAGGACGTTGCAGCGGGGGAAGACGACATCCACATAATAGTTCTTGCCCGTCTCGAACTCGGCCCCGGTGGCCACCATCCTTACCCCCAGGTATTCGTTGTCGTCGATCTTCTGCTGGAGTATATAATCCCGGAACTGGCGATTGAGCTTCAGGGTCTGGATGCGGCCCTGGCGCATGGCGTAGCTCGCGTAGTTCCCTGTGCCCCCGGGACGGAACTCGATCGCCATGCTGTTGGTGATGACATGCTCGATCGACTCGATTTCCTCGGACATGGCGTGGCCCTCCAGGAACGCGGTACCGCTCCACTTGCCGCCCACCGTCACAACGAGGTCGGACACACGCAGCGGCGGCTCGGTGACCCGGGCGGGGAAGGTTGCCCAGGCCGCTTCCGCGGGGACGTAGATGATCTCGTATGTTGTTGACGTGGCCGCTTCACCCGGGGCGGTGATCGTGATGCCCGCCGGCGTCGCGGCGGACACAGCGCTGAACGCAACATCCTTGTACTCGCCCGTAGTCGGTACAAGCACGCGGATGGCGTGGACGCTGTCAAGGCGGGCGGATGCCGTCGCTCCCTGGACGGCATTTGCTGCCAGCGTCAAAGACCCCGCGTTATAAGCCGCGGTGATACTTTCCTTTGAGACGTTGTTCGTGTATTTCCCGGTGCCCTTGACAGCCAGCGACAGCTTCGCCCATGCATCCCGCGCGAACGTGGCAGTCAGCTGATCGACGTGCATCGAGGCGAAGAGCCTCTTCATGATCGTCTGGCCGAAACGCTGCCCCGCCGTGAACGAGGGGAGAAATATATCGCTCGTCGGGGTGATGACGTGTTTGTACCCGTCCCCCCATGCCGCGCCGTCGACGACACTGCCCAGGGCGAAGGCATACCCGAAACCGAAATGCTGCGCCTGCGCCTTCTCAAAATCCAGCGTTCCCTCCGACAGTGCCCCGAGGTCATAGACCGTATCAGGCTCCTCTTTACCTGTCAGTTCATCCCGGTTATCCTCACGCCTGGGCACCAGGCTGATGATGTTGCTCTTTGCCACAAGCATGGACGTATCGAGGGTCTGCTCCGTGTTGAGGGCCGTCTCCTTAGCCTTCGCGGAGACCGCGAGTAGGTTGTAATCGGCGAGATAATTACGCATCGTTCACCTCCGTATTTTGTCCCGTGGCGGCCTGCTGCTTGGTTTTGGCAGGGGCGCTGTCCGTTTTTACCGGCTCAAACTGTGCCCTTTCGCTCGCCGGGATCTCCGTGTAGATCTGGCCGGCAACGAACTTTCTGCCTGCGAACGGCCCGTCAACGACCTCGAAGTCGGCCGCGTTTGCCTTGAGCTTGTATGACATGGTGTCCTCCTTTATCCTGTTATGTGTTCATAGACGGTGAGGCTGAGCTCCGCATAATGGCAGAGCACCCCGCCGAATGATCTCGTATCAAGAACGTCCACCTGTATGAAATCGTGGCCCAGGGCAGCTCCGCCCAGGGTCCTGTCGCTCCGGAAAGCGGCTGCCACGGCTTCGATCAGGGTATTGAACGTCTTCTCTGTTTCCGCGGCATCCTCGACGCCCATGTACCCCTTGATGGCGTAGCTGTGCCTCTTGACACTTGTTTCGTCCTCGGTGACCGGAGCCTTCCTCCCGATCTCCCAGCCCCTGACCTGGTCGACACCGGAGATCCGGGTCTTGAAGAAGGCGATGAACTTGGACCAGTCTGATGCCCAGCGCTCATAGTCATGGACCTTGCCAATGTTCGACACCCCGGAAAGGGTTGTCTTGATGGCGGCTCGGATAGACGGTTCACTCATTGATCTTCCTCGCTATGGTGAAACCCGCCGTTTCAAACATCCGTTGAATGACGGGAAATTTGCTCTCCCAGGTCTTCTCGAACATCTGTTTTCCCCGGAAGCCCTTGCGGCCTATCTTTCTCCGGATGACGAACTCCAGGCGTTTCGCCTGTACCGCGTCGACACCCATCTTCAACTCGATCCATCTCAACAGGGCGCCCTCGGGCGGCCACGCCTTGCCGGCGCGGCGTCCCTTTTCGACCACCTCACCGTAGGCGCTCTGGGTGGCGACAACACCTCTTACCACCGTCTCCCCCTTCTGGATGACCTCCCCGTGGACTGTGGAAAGAAGCCCTCCCTGCGCGCCGGAGACGCCGACGGGCGTCTCTTTCTTGATCTCGCGCTCCAGGTACTGCGTCGCCTCATACATGACACCCATGAGGGCAGTCCGGATAGTCTCGGGAGCCTGCCCGTTGAAGATGCGCCCGTTTGCCGTCACCGTGGCTCTGAGATCCATTATCTGCGCTCCCGTGCCCCGCGGGGATGGGTGAGCCTGTCCAGACCCCCGGGATACTTCTTCTGCTCGAAATCGCGGATCACGGCGGCCGCCGGCGCGGTGTCTCCGTCCTTCAGGCCCATGTGTTCCTTGTAGAGCTGCATGAGGCGCTTTGCCCGCGCCGCGAATTCGGAGGACTTCGAGCGATAGTTGACCACGTCCGCGGCGATCGTCGAGTCGCCTGTTTGGGCGAAGGCGTTCGCCAGCTCCTCGAGACAGAGAGAGGCGGCGAGCCAGGCGACTGCATCCACATCTCCGGCAGGCACGGTTATTGCCGTCCTGGGAATGGTGAAGCTGACGCGGAAGCTGACGCCGACAGGCGGAACGTCATTGATGAGACGGACCTTCTTCGCGGATGTTGTCTGATAAATCTTGTAATCGTCCTCGTCGAGAAGGGACTCGGGGACATCCCCGACGGGATACTCGATGGACACGAGCGAAGAGAACTCATCGACCCATCCTGCAGGTATCGCATAATCGTGTGTTCCGTTGCCCGCCATATCCACGACGGTCACGGCCGGCTTGTGTTTCGAATAGCGCTCCAGGGCGGCGGTGATGTGTCTGTCATAGGCCTCGATGCTCATGACGGAGACGATCTCCAGGGTGCAGCCGGTGCCTCCGGCGGGCGCCACCGTTGTGGCCTTCCCGGATCCGGAAGTGTATCCCGCGCCGCGCGTCACCAGCTCGACGGCCGCCACCGCGCCCGCGGAAACCGCCGTGATCTTCGCCGTCGCTCCCGTGGATCCTCCGGAGATCGTGAGGACGTCGTTGAGGCTGTAACCGGTGCCTCCGGCCGTGGGAGCGCTGGCGATCGCCTTGATCGCCCCGATGCCCTTCGGGTCATCGAGCTTCCCGGAATCGTCCTTGACGATCCCGATCACCCTCGTCCTGAAATCATCCTGCGAGCTCATTCATCCCTCCCCGCGAGGCAGAGCCCCGCCCAGGCCACTGTTACAACCGCGATCGGCACGATCTGCCAGATGAACCAGGTCGTCGCACCCACGCAGGATGCCAGGAGGCCGTAGAACGGTATCCGGGATTCCTGTTTCCAGCCTCTCCGGAGGATGTGCGCCAGGGCGCCGAGGAGAAAGACCAGCTCCGGGATTCCCCCGGCGAAGAGGGCCTCGATGTAATCGTTATGGGCCTCGAAGAAGAACCTGTTGGGATACGGCTTGTTCTTGTAATAGGCCGCTGCGTCCCCTTTTGTTATCGTGCGGGCGAGTTCCTTGAAATGCTCCTTGTCTTCCACATCATCGTACAGGCGGAGACGGTCCTCGACGGTGAGCTGCAGAGGCGTGGACAGGAGGGGGACCATGGTGGAGAACTGGCCGAACCCCTGGCCGCGGACGGGCTTGCCGAGGGCGATGACGACGCTCTCCTTCCAGGTCTGGAGCCGGGAGTTCTTGTGGTCTTCCCAGGCAAAGGGGTCGATGACGGTGACGTGAATAGCGACCATTGCCGCTATGACGCCGAGGATCGCGAAGCCAAGGATCCTGCCCTGTTTCTTCAGTATCCTGCCAAACACGTAGACAAGGCACACGGCGGCGGAGGACATCACCCCTACCGTGGCACCGGCCAGGATGAGGCCGGTGAAGGGAACAGGGATGAACCAGGCCCAGCCCCTGCGACAGAACGCCGGCATGCATACCGCCACGAGGGCGGACATCTCCCCGACGTTCGTCTGCAGGCCCACGAGCGTGTATGGCCCCGTATAGATCGGGTTATAACCGACCGTGTAGTCGGGCAGCTGCAGGAGCTGCCAGAGCACGTTCGCGAGGGCATAGATGCAGATCCCGTTCATGATCGTTCTCGTGAAGTTCTGTGAATTCGCGATAGCGAGAACCCCTCCCGCATAAAGTACGGCGGTCAACGCGGCAAGGATGGGCGTCGACGGATGACAGTACAAGATGAAGGCCGTCCACATGAGGAAGAGGCCGGCAGGCAGGGACCGCAGCGACAGCTGCAGGCCCAGAGCTGCGATCACCGCATATGTGATGGACATGTACCGCGCCAGCCTCGTGTGCTGGCAGGCGCCGAAGCCGGCGATCCCGATGAAGAGCACAACGGCGGTCAGGATATTGACGATCCGCCTGCGGTCGCGAAAATAGGTGAGGAGGAGGGAGAAGGTTTCTCTCCCCCGCTCCTTTATTGTAGATGCTGACTGTGCAAAGTTGGTGATCACTGTCTCTTCACTCCCAGGGTAACGGTCACGTCGCTCACTGACGGATTGCTGCCCGTCATGTTCAGGATCACGCTGACCTCGGACTCGTCCGGGATGTTGGGTGCGGTTGCCATTGCGGCGCCATACGTGGTGTCGGAATTGATGATCTGGACCGGTGCCGCAAGAAGAGATGTGGTCCCCTGTTTGACGTCGGCCGTCTGGCTCGCTTCGAGCGACGATCCGGACACCGACCGGGCATGGACCGACACGGAGAGGGCCCGATACGGCCAGGGAGCCTTGAACTTGATAGGTGTCGTCGTCGCCGTGTATGCGCCCGGCAGATGGAACACGAATGTCTCGTAACCGGACGATCCGCTGGATGGGTTCGGCGTATCGGCTCGAGCTTTGCTCGGCGCCATCGACAACGCCAGGAAGAGCATGAGCAGCATCATGACGAGCACACGGAACCGGTCCCGTTTGAAAGCCCGGAATATATCGCATCTGTGAAACATGGTTTGCCTCCTTCAATCTGTGGTCCCCGGGCCGGTCAGGGCCCGGGGTTATATCTCGGAACCGTTAGCCGCTCACTACGGCCTTGTAGAATCCGCGGTAATCGGCTATCTCCACCTCATACTCGTGGCGGATCTTGTACTGGAGCTTGTCCGCCAGGAACATCTGGCCGGCGAGGGGGTTGTCGGCGACGAAGAACTCCGGTTCCTCCTGGCCGTTGAGGAAGGCGATCTCCAGGAGTTCCGTGTCTTCTTTGGCAGCCACGAGACCCCAGTCATCGGTGTCGGCGGTCAGCTTGTTGACGATGATCCGCTCGTGATTGACTCCGAAGCGGGCCGCGTGGGGATTGCCCCCCGCCACTCCCGGCCAGGCAGAATTGAGGCCCTTGGCTATCTCGAGCTTCTCGCGGGGCAACCAGATGTACTGGGCCTCGAGGGCGAGCTTCTTCTCGGCGTCGGGCTCCGTCTGATTGAACATGGCCGTGAGAGCCGCGGTGAGGGTGAGGACTCCGGTGGCGTCGTTCGTCAGCCCCGTGGATCCGAGGTTGCCGTGGTCCTCGTGGAAGAGAGCCGTGCTGTCACCCTTGTACGTGGCGTTGTCGATGATTTTGTTCCAGCAGCGCTGCGCCTTCGTCCTTCTCGCCGCGCGACCCAGGCGCTGCGGGATCTTCTGCAGGGCGCGGAGGTCATCGTTAAGGATTGTCTTCCGCGAGACCGTCACGATGCCGCCCTTCTGATTGATCGCGTAGGAGACCTCTTCGTCCGTAAAGTTCGTGAGCTCCGCGTAGTCGAGCGTCTCGGGATCGACGTCCGGCAGGTCGCCGTAGTACCCGACCCTGATTGATTCCAGGGTCCTGAAATCAGCGGCGTTGCGAACATAGCTGATGAGGGCCTGCTCCCCGAAATCGACCGCCCGGTAATCCTGCACGAGCCGCCGGTACATGGTGTTGCCGAGCAGGTATGAGAAGGAACTCGAGGCATAGGCCGCGGGCAAGCGCATAAACTCCATGAAGGCCTGGCCGATGCGAAGCGCGTCCCGCGAGACCACTCTGCCGCTTACTTCATCATCGCCCGTCAGCCGCGCGTAAGCGGCGCGCAGCGACCTGAAGGGCACGACGTCCGAGAAGCGTTCATCGACGTTGACACCGAGAAGTTTGTCCATTGCCGCCTGGAGCTTCTCGGGCTCCTCGCTTACGACCCTCACCTGGCCGCCGCCGGTGACCACCCCGGATCCGGTGATCTTGTCGAGGTATTCCTTCTCTGAGGTGATCGCGGCGCGCAGCACCTCTGTGTCGAAGATGGTTCCATCAAACATCGTGAGGACCCTCTCCTGGGAGATCTCCGGCAGGCCGCTGCCTCTCAGCTCGTCCTGGAGCGTGAGCCTGCAGGCGAGGATCTTCACCTCGTCCGTGGCGCAAGTGTTGCTCTGGACAGCCGCCGCCACTGCCGTGGCCACGGCGGATGAGATCCTCTCGTCGAGGCCCTGGGTATCCAGGACCTGACCGGAGGCGAGGAGGTTGATCACCTCGTCTTCCGTAATACTTCCGGTGCTTATCTTTGCCTCGATGGTCTTGTAGGCCTCCGGCCTTTTTGCCTTCAAGGCAGCCAACAATTTTTCCAACATGTTGCCCTCCTTCTGGCCTGCCTTGGCGGCTGCGGCCATGCGCGTTATTTTGCCCCCTGCTATGGGTTCGTACACTATGTCGACACTGTCGACCTTCACGATCTTCTCCACCGTCCTCGTGCCGTTTGCGGCCGTCGTCTTGCCGAGCACGTCGTGCGACAGACCGACGAGATCAGGTTTGCCCCTCTCGAAGCTGTCGAGGATCATGTCCCGCAGCCACTTCGCGGATTTCAGGATGTTGAGGTGTCCCTCGAGGCCCGTCGTGTTCTCCTTCACGTCCGACAGCCAACCAACGAGGTCCCTCACGGATTTGCCGTAGGGATTGTCCGGGGACGCGTGCTGACCCTGCTGGAGCGCGAAGACACGGGCGCCGTTGTACAGCGGGACCGCGGCCCTCAGGACGTCATAGGGATACTCGAGGCCCGTCTGTTTGTCGGGACCCGCCTCGATGACCTGGACGTGCCAACGGTAACCCTTTGACTCGTCATCACCACCGATCTCCGACGCCGCGAGGAGACGGAAGGCCGCCTGAACCTTGACGTAATCCACCTGCCGGCGGACCTTCGTCATGTCTCCGGTCACGACGGTTCCGTTCTCTCCGACGGTATAGGGCACCTCATAGTATGCCCCGGTGGCGTCACAGATGATGCAGTGGTCCTCATACACCTCGACGATGTCGCCCGGGGTGTTCGGGAACGCCTTCGTAAAGGCGCCGCAGAGGGCGCGCCGGATCTCCATGAAGCCCATGGCGCCCTTCAGGTTGTTTTCCGCGGCTGCCAGCAGTCGTGTGAGCATATTATTCCTCCCCTCCCCCCGGAATCTGCGCCCCGCCTTCGGGGGATCCGGCGTCACCCGAGCCCTTGGGCGATTCCTTGCCCTTGCCGGGCTTCGACTTCGATCTGGGGATGTCATACTTCTTCCCGTCCTTCGTCACGATCCGGGTAAAGCTATCATGCTCCGTCTGGGCCAGGATATCACCCGGGCGCAGCGCCCGTTCCACGGGCACCGTCACGACTTTTTTCCTTCCGTCCTCGACGAAGTCCTTGCGCTTCGAGGTCCGGAACACCAGTCCCTCAAGCTGCCTTTGTTCGATCTGAGCCATACTCTGCCTCCTTTTTTGTTTGTTCCCACCGTGGATGGTACGGGATATGGTCACACCCGCAGTGGATCACCTCTGCTATGGGAGCCCTTGGGTCCCTGGGATACATCATCTGCACGCCACCGATAAGGAACGGCTCCTTCACGGGGACATGCTGTCCGTCAGCCATGACGTGCGTCAGCCGGGGCTCCCGCGGGTGCCCGGCGTGGATCCATTGTTTCTCGAGACCCGGAACATACTCCGCGGCCTCGTCCATCCTCGCCTGGGTAGCGGTTGAGAATATCCGGCCCATCTCCGTCTGGGTGATCGTCTCCCCCCTGAGGAGTGAATGCTTGAATATCCCCTCGTCCATCGCTATGCCGATGGCTTGTGCTACCTGCTGGGGGGTCTGGGCCCCGAGGATCCCGAGATTGATCTCCGCCTTCATGCTGTGCCAGGTGTCACCGAAGAGCTTCTCCAGATACCCGTTCGAGTAATTCTTGAGCGCCTCGATCGATGAGGTGGAGATTCGGAACCCGGTGTACATGCCGCCGAGGGCGAGGGCGCTGTCGACCATGCCCGTGCCGGCCGCCCACATATCATCGAGCAGTCCGGAAAGGGCCGTCTTCGCCCGGGCTCCGTAGGTCTCCATGTGTTCCTCCAGGGTCCGGACGAGTTCCGCGAGATAGTAGGAGTCCCAGGAACCGAGGGCGGCTCGGCCGAGGGCGTTCACGACCTGGGCGTGCAGCTCCGTCATAACGGCGGTGATCGTCTCTCTGCCCGCGGCGATAGACCGGGTTTTATCCTTCAAAATCCTCGTCATCTCCGTTTTGATGATTTTCATGTCCCTGGCCTCAGCCTATATACCCTGCCATTGCGTTGAAACACCGTTGAGAAAACGTTTCCCGGGGTGACCACGGGGAAATGCCCGTATCGGCACCCCCTGTCGAAAAAAGGGCCTGTTTTGGGCTATTCACTTTTCGGCTCCTTGCGAGGCGGATCCGGCGGATTGTCCCCGCCGAGATAATCCTCGTATCCCGCGGTCGTCTCCTGCTTCTCGACGGCCTCCTTCACCGCGTCGACATCTATCTCCATACCGACGAAGGCGGTGAGGAGCGCGAAGAGCTTTCTCGCCGTGTCCTTGTCGACCCATCCCTGTTTCTCCGCTACGACGAGTGCTGATGAGACGTCCCGGACGGCCGTGGAGAATTTTGTGATATCATCCTGCGTGAGCTCCGGCGTGATGACGGAATACAGGCCCGCCTCCTCGTCGGTGACGCGCAGGGTCTTTGCGGTACGGCGCCGCTCTATGGCACAGCCCATGATGTCCTCGAGGATGTACTTCACGACGCGCTGTTTCATGGTCAGCATTTTGAGGGTAGGGGTGCCCATCTCCGAGGCGGTGGCGCGGTTGACGTCTCCGCCGCCTCCGTACCAGTGCTCCGGGAAGCCCTTTCTGCCCAGGATGTGGTTCCGAAACAGGCGCGCACCTTTTTCTGCCTCCAGGCTTTTGAGGTCGGGAGTGATCGCGCTGAGCTTTACCTTCTCGTTATGTCCGAAGACGCTGCCCGATTTCTTGCTGAATGAGCCCACGTGTTTCTTGATCTCGCCCTCGTCTCCGTTCTGCACCTCGATGTCCCAGGTGAAGGCATTCTGGTGAGCCCATTTCTCCACATAGTCGTACAGGAACTGCTCGTAGGCATCGAGCCAGTCCGCGGTGGACAGGAGCTCGCTTCTGCCCCGGGGAGAGTTCGTGACGTTGTTGATCGAATAGTAAAAGCATTCCCCGTCGGTGAAGGTGTCTCGCAGCGCTCGCCCCTTCGGGCTCAGGACATACTCAAAATCCTTGGGCTGAATGGTCTTCAGCCGTCGTTTCTCATTATCCTGCTTGTTGCTGACGACGACGCCCAGGACGGCCTTGACGTTCTCGGGATCCGTTATGGGATCGTCGATGAGGATAGGATCGATGTAACCCAGGCGGAGCTTGCCCGTCTGTTCCGCCGTGAACGCCGGCAGGCAGAGTTCTCCGAAGATGAGGAGCTCCGTGACGTGCTTCGGGAAGTACAGGTCCATCCTGTTGAGCGGGTCGTACCAGAAATCATCCAGGGCTGTCTTTACCTGATCATTCTTTGCTTCGTAGGGCAGACCTTCCCCCAGGATGAAGGCGCACGTTATATCGATGAGCCACCCGGCCATGGGGTTCGTTTCCCAGAGCCAGTAGGCGATCTCGATCATCCGGGCCTGAGTGGTGGGAAGAAGATCCTGTCGGCGTTCCCGGTGAGCCTGCGCCAGCCGTATTCGACGTCCGTCGTCGAGGCTGCCTTCAGACGTTCGGTTACCCTCGACTCGATGACGTTCCCGAAACATACGTTGATGAGCATATCCTTGAGATTCATGCGGCGCGTCGCCTCCTCATGAGAAACCCTCCCGTTCCGACCCGCGGACTGCGCCGTCCCGGGCGTTCCGCGTGGTAGTCGGTCTCCGTTGCCTCGGATCCTGCCGATTCCGCGGGGCCGCCTTCCTGGAGCGTCGCGAACCAGGCAAGTGCCCCGGCGATCGCGGAGTCCCCGTGGCGTTGTTTGCCTTCATCGCTTCTCGTCTTCCTGTCGGGCAACTTCGCCACGCCCTTGATGACCCTGATTGCGCGGTGGTCCTCTATGACGTCCGCGTCCTTCGGGTGCGTGACCGACTTGCTTTCGAAGGCGTCCTTGTACTTGGGCATGTTCTCCCGGTACCAGGATTCGGTGAGCATCACCTGTGCGATCCGCGAGGATCCGTATTTCTGCATGGCCCGCTCGGCAAGGTACTGGCCGTTGCCCCGTGCGTCGAGGGCCCCGTAACGGAACCTCGGGAGACGGTCGACGATGTAGAAGAGGATCTGCTCCTGTTGCTGAAAAGGGATGTTCCGGAGCTCCAGACTGAACGGCGCACGGAAGGTCGCATTCTGCAGCTCGCAGAGCGGCTCGATAACGGTGAGGTCCCCGGTACGCCCGAAGTCTTCCCCGAAGTAGGAATTGCGGTTGGGATCGAGATCTTTGAGCAATGGCTTGAGTGTCTCCTCGCACCAGTCCCGCACCTCGGCCTCGCGCAGATGGTCCGCGAGCTCGGCGAAGGACGTCGGTTGTTTGTACCTGATGACCGGAATGTTGGGAGACATACAACCCTCGATGAGCGCCCTGGTGAGGAATATTCCGCTGCCCTGAGAAGGTATGCAGTAAAGTTCCTCGTCCGCATCGTCACCGTAGAAGTCAACAATCCCCTTTTTCCATGTGTCTTCGCCTTCCTGTGTCCACTCGTGCTTCTTAACCTGACAGATCCTTCGGTACAGCCCGGCGTCCAGGGCCTCGTCGAATGTGGTCCGGTGCAGGCTGTATTTCTTCTTGCCGGCGCGGATGTCCTGGACCAGGCTGTTGAACTCGTTTGCGTCGCCGAAGTGGGTGGATATGACGTAGACCTGCCCGCCCCAGATGAGCATGGCGAGGGCCGCTTTGAGAAGGCCCGCGAGATCTTCGTGGAACGCGGCCTCGTCAATAATGATCCGCCCCTGCTTGCCCCTGAGGTTGGACGGCCTGGACGAGAGTGCCGTGATCCGCCAGCCCGAGGCGAAGGTAATCCGAAAAGCGAGGATCTTCTTTTCTTCAACAACGCCGGCGTATTCTGCCATGTCGGTTTCTTCATATTCCTCCATCTCCGACGCGGCGAGGTTATAGGCCCGGGCCCAGTTGCCGCAGTCCCGAATGAACTCCTGAGCCATGTCCTTGTTGTATCCGATGTACCAGACGTCCCTTTTTTCTCCGGACCCTTTCTCCGAGGCGTAGAGTGTCGAATCGGCAGCTTCCCCCCAGGATGCGCCGATACGGCGGGATTTCTCCCACACCTTCACCGGGGACTTATCCGCGGCCCATCGCGCCTGGTAAGGAAGGAGCACCCCCGTTGAGTGCCTCGTCTCGTTGAAATCCCGTTGAACGTTCGTCATCACACGATACCCAAGATTTTTCTGCGGATCTCTTCCGCCTTTTCTGCGGAGAGGCCTCCGGCCTTCGCGACCTTCACCACGTCATCGGCCGCCGCGCGGGCCTTTTCGCGCATGTCCGATATCCATTTCTTCTGGAGTATGGCGGTCTTGTTGAGCTTTGCCACCATCT
>Ga0351920_1006_pt1 | contig 60123 bp, 50 predicted proteins | sample BONcelHT113001C8_FD_206854 | JGI IMG/M metagenome (GOLD analysis project Ga0351920, IMG submission 206854) | Enriched cells from coal bed in the Powder River Basin, Montana, United States - BONCAT cells T11 rep2 HSBNCT.T11.300.1.C8 ... | reverse complement strand
CCTGAATCGGGTGAATTTTTGAAGAAAGGCGCTTTTGTCATTCGTGGGGAGCGCACTTACTTTAAAGATACGCCTCTGGGCCTGGCCATTGGCATATCAGAAGGCATTCTCGTAGGCGGGCCGGTTTCAGCAGTCAAGCCAAAAGCCGATCCCGTGGTGGAGATCGAGCCTGGCGAGCTGAATGCCGACGACCTGGCCAAGAAGATTTATAGGCAGTTTTCTGATAAGGTGGATGACAGAGCATTCCTGAAGTCTGTAGCCTCCGTAGATCAGATGGTGCAGTTCCTGCCTCCGGGCGGATCAAGGATAAAGGAGAATTCCGCGAATTCCTCGTGAAGCTAAGCAAATGGAAAAATTGCATTAGCCGTCGGTGCCGCCAGGCAGAATCTCACCACAATTTTTACAGTACTTTGCATCTTCATCATGCCTGTCCAGCCCGCAACTGGGGCAGATCAGCACCTTTTTTTCGCGCCCGGTCATAAGCCAGGCCCGAAAGATCCTAGCAGCCTGAAAGGGAATGAGGATGATGCCAGAGATTATCATAGCCACGGTAACAAACCTGCCTGCCCCAGATACAGGTACAATATCTCCGAAACCGACGGTGGATATGGCGACTACTGTGAAGTAGAACGCGTCTCCAAAATTCTGAACGCGTGGGTTCACTGGGCTTTCCACAAAATAGAACAGTCCAGAGTATACAAAGAAAATTATGATTATGCTTACCACGAGCCAGGCGACATTCACCATCCCACGGCTAATGAATCCGAAGAAAAGATGGTTTTGGGCGATGAACCTGAGGAACCTGAAGATACGGAGGACGGCCAGGACTCGAATAGTCTGGATGACTCTGATATCATAGATGAAGTAGGATGGGGGAAGAGCCAGCAGTATGAGGGTGGGCATTATTGCCAATAGGTCGATGATGCTGTAAATGTCCTTGACATAAGACAATCTGTTGTGCGCGCCGTAAAGCCTGAGGAAATATTCAAGAATGAAGATGCCGACTATAAGTATCTCAAGCTTCCAGAGCAGGTTCCTCTGGCTGTCGGAAATTCTATATGTATCGATTACAAAGATGGCAACAAGCAAGAGGTTGAGAAGGATGATGGTGATGTCTATCGCTCTTCCCAGGGATGTTTTAAAATCGATCATGTAGAACTCGACAACCTCTCGAACGGTCCGGGATCGAGCCGGATCTTTAGCTTGCCAGGCTGGGCTTTGCAGGCTATTCATCAGTATGCTATTTCATCTCCATGAAAATAAACCAATTTCTACCATCCATAACATCTACAAAATGGTTAAGTTCTTGCCCATGGATGAGATACCATGATCTCCCTGACCGATATTCAAAGTGCAGCGAAAACCTGCAAAAGGGCGGATCGTTCAAGATCCGCGCAGCGACTTTCAAGATCCTTTCCCATCTTGATGAGATAGAAGGCAAAGGTGTGATAGCAGCGTCTGTGGGCAATCATGCCCAGGTGTGGCCCTGGCCGCCCGCGCCATCCGTGCCTGCTACTATTATCATGCCTGTCTGGGCCAAATTAACCAAGCAATTGGCAACCAGAGGTTATGGCGCGCAGCTGATTTTGGAAGGGCAAAGCCTGGTGGAGAGCATAAGTGTGGGGCAGCAAATGGCCGCCGAGACGGGAAAAACCTTCATACATCTCTATGATGATGAAGAGGTAATCACCGGCCAGGGGACCATCGGCCTGGTGATCATGGAGGATCTACCCGAAGCGGACCACATCCTCGTTCCCGTCCTGCTCTTCTGCTATTGAGGCTGTTAAGGCTGGAAGGCAGGTGGAGCTGAAAGCGGAGGAGATGGGCTCTCTCGCCGATGCCATCATGGTTACCCGGGTTGGAGATGCTGCTTTTTCCATCATTCAAAGGTTGGTGGACGAGATAGTGATGGTTAACGAGGACCAAATCGCATCTGCAGTCCTGATGCTTCTGGAACGAAAGCGAATCCTTGCGGAAGGAGCAGGCGCTGTGCCCCTTGCCGCTCTTCTTCAATATGCAAAAGGAACTTTAAGCAGCAATAAAAACTCCTCAATTGAAGAGATGCTTGTCATCAAACAGTGTACAGAATGCATCCTTCTCGCTGATGCATCGATTCGGGCATACTTCACAAAAACTGTGCATCTCATCCCATGCTTCAGAGATTACATCCGTCATTTTATTGATCATCTCATCGCCGATGTCGGGAAAGTATGATTCTATCGGCTCGTATGAGATGCAGACCTTTTCGATTTTGCCAGATAATTGCTGGAGGACAACATCCTTCATTCCCTTTGCATAGTAAATTGAAAAATCCGCAAGGTTTTCATTGCTGATCTTCTGCCTCGTGAGGCGGATTGCAATTTTGTTTTTTATGCTATCGTATATCGACAAGGACAGTTCATAGCAGAACCAGTTAAGCTTGACCTTCTCGCTTTCGCTGGAATAAAACGAGGTCGGTTTGATCATATCCAGACCGGTCTTCTCTTTTCTTCTCTTTCTCATCCCTTTCATGTCCCTACCTTCCCTTGATATGCCTGATCTCCACAGCCACGCCCCTTCTCGATGCCTTCATCTCCCAGCCGGACATTTTGGCCCTGCCTATGCCGAAGGCCTTCTCTCCTACGATTATTACTTCGTCTCCCGGCCGGATCTGCTCGTCTGCGTCTAGCACACCTGGCGCCAGCAAGGAGCCCTTGGGCAGGAAGTCTCCTATTTTGACGATGTATTTTCCAAGGGGCTCCAGCCTCTTTGCACCCGCCAGAGAGAGAGCGATCATGCCGCTGGGCGTGGTCGCCGCCAGGGACCTTTTATGTTCGTCCTGAATCTCTCGCCCCTTCACCACGATCTTTCCCTCCAGGAGAAGATCGCCGGCTCCCTGGCCGAAGTAGTAATCGGCATGTGCCCGGTAGCGGAGGAGGCGCAGATCGGGCAGGCGCGCGGCTCCATGGCAGGCTTCGGCCACAGCGGCAGCCAGGCGGTCCAGAGCCGGGCCTTTGGTGCCGCCCCCGGTAAATGTGGCCTCAATGCCACTGTCTTTTACTGCCTGTTCCAGCTCTCCATCGAGATGGGCCACGATCCTGGCGTACCTATTTTTCTTGAGATAGGCGTCCAGGCAACTGCACAGCCACGCTCTCTCTTCTCTGTCCCAGCGGCCGGTAACGGGAACGTCGTAGCTGGCGGCGGGATAGGCCTCCTCCAGTTCGCGCGGCACAAGGGCCAGGGGCGAGGTCAATATCAGCTCATGCAGATAGCGGCGATGCGATCCAACAGACTCCGCGAAGAGCCGGTGCGATCGGGAGAGTGAGTAGGGCTTTTTTGCCGAGCAGGGCAAGAGCAGCAAGACATCGCTTTGTGGAGCCTTGTACCGGCTGATCACCCTCTCAGCAAAGCGAGTGACTTCCACCCGCTGCAAGGATTCGGAGCAATTGGCATAAAAGGTGCTGCGGCGGCTCTGGGGAGTCCTCTTCTCCAGATACTGGTGCTCCTGGTCCAGGAGGCGCATGGCAGTCGTCTGCTCAGGCGTCACCCGCACCTGCCGCTCGATGTATTCGCGCATGGTCTCCGAGCGAGTGGCTTCTCGAACCGCGAGCAGCTCCTCCTCCAGCTTTTGCAGATTGTGGGCAATGAGCAGCTCTTTTTTCCTTCCGCTCGTGGCCATCTCCTGGCAATTTTCGCAGCGGCAGGGCAGTTCTACCAGCTCCTCGGCCTTCCAAACGCCGTCACGAGTGTGGTAGCGGCCCAGCAGGCCATCGGCCACAACGCGCGTCCCGTCCAGCAAATCGATGCCCAGATAGACCAGCAAAGCCAGGTTGGCTGGTGTGGCCAGGGCGGGAGCATAAAGAGCCGTGTCCGGGGCGATCTTCTCTCGCGCGCTTACAATGGCTGCCACCAGATCTCTGGGATTTTTCAAAGCCCCCGCGTTGCCCAGAACATAGACATCGGCATTCTCCGGTTCTTTTGCGCTGAAGGGATGGACCATTACGCCCTTGGGGCCCGCCAAATCCAGGGGCGGCAGCTCCAGGGCCGGCTCGGAGCGTAAAGCGGCGGGCACGTATGGAAGTATGGCCAGCTTCTTTTGATCCCTGAAAGCCTCGGCTGCATTTGCGGCATCCTGCAGGGAAGCGTAGCTGTAGACGCTGCCAGCCGAGACGTAATCGTTCTTTGTGATCAGGGCAGGGGTGCTGATCTGCGGCTCTGTGAGCAGCTTTCCCATGCGGGCCGGTCCGTCGCGGCGGACTACCTCGAAGTACTTGGTCATGCCTTTTATGCCTCACTTAATCATCAACCAATGGTGACTTGATCATATAAAAAGGAGATTTGAGTCGATACGCATAACCGGCTATGAATAATATCTCGTTACAATCCTTACAATATCGCCATGCTCGCTACTAAGCGTATACCGGTAACGGAGACCGTGTGGACTGAGTTATCTGAGCTAAAGAGTGCAGGCCAGACCTATTCAGAGCTCCTGGAAGAGATGATCGAAGATAAGAAAAAGGAAAAAGGCCCGTCTTTTCCGGGATATGGAAAAGATTGAGGAAGAAGGCGCGTTTGTGGAGTTCACGTGGTAGCCTACCAGCAGGTCATTAGGAAAAATGCTTTGGAGGTCGTCAACGTATTGCCTTCAAAAAGCCGGAGAATAGTGATCGATAAATGTAAAACGCTTGCGTACGATCCATTCTCAGGTCAAGGTGACAGAGATATAATTATAAAAATGAAAAAATAGTTAAGATCCTAGATATCACAATCATTGAGCAAGCGCATAAGATATATGGCCTATTCTAAGAAACGCTTACTTGTAAGAATTGTGATCGTATCTCTAATGCTATTGATTTTCATGTGAGGGGGATGAGACCTACGCACGGATTTACCGGCTTTTCACGATGAATATATGGGTGCGGTAAATGATTACTGCAAGTAGGTGGACTAATTTATGTTAGCTATATGGGCAGCGAAATACTGTTATTCTATTAGCGCTATTCAACAATTCAGATAATGAGAGGAGTAAACATTATGAATGAAGATAGCACGGCCGGCAGAGGCATGTCTCACCGGGACTGGTGGCCGAACCAGTTGCGGATCGGTATCCTGCACCAGCATTCCTCCAAGTCCAATCCGATGGGTGAGGATTTCAACTATGCGGAAGAGTTCAAGAGCCTCGATCTGGCGGCTGTGAAGAAGGATCTTCTGGCGCTGATGACCGACTCGCAGGACTGGTGGCCGGCGGACTTCGGACACTATGGGCCCCTGTTCATTCGCATGGCATGGCACAGCGCAGGCACGTACCGCATCAGCGACGGTCGAGGCGGCGCAGGGGGCGGCAGCCAGCGCTTTGCTCCCCTCAACAGTTGGCCCGACAATGTCAACCTCGACAAGGCGCGAAGATTGCTTTGGCCGATCAAGCAGAAGTATGGGCGGAAAATTTCATGGGCTGACCTGATGATCCTCGCCGGCAACGTTGCTCTAGAATCTATGGGATTCAAGACGTTCGGTTTTGCCGGCGGGCGTGAAGACATATGGGAACCGGACCAAGACACCTACTGGGGCTCTGAAGACGAGTGGCTGGGTGATAAGCGTTACTCCGGCGACCGGGATCTCGAAAATCCGCTCGCTGCCGTGCAGATGGGTCTGATTTATGTCAATCCGGAAGGTCCGAACGGCAATCCGGATCCGATCGCTGCAGCTCGGGATATCCGCGAGACCTTCGCTCGCATGGCAATGAATGACGAAGAGACGGTTGCGCTCATTGCGGGCGGCCATTCCTTCGGTAAGACCCATGGTGCAGGCGATGCGAAACATCTGGGGCCCGAGCCTGAAGCTGCCGGTATCGAGGAGCAGGGCCTCGGCTGGAAGAGCAGCTTTGGCACGGGCAAGGGTGCTGACACGATCACAAGTGGCCTGGAAGTAACCTGGACAAACACGCCAACGAAGTGGAGCAAAAACTTCTTCCGGATACTGTTCAGCTCTGATTGGGAATTGACAAAGAGCCCGGCCGGTGCACACCAGTGGAAGCCGAAGGGTGACGCAGGTGCCGGCACCGTCCCGGCTGCACACGACCCCTCAAAGCGTATTGCGCCTTCCATGCTGACCACCGACCTCTCTCTGCGGTTTGACCCCGTCTATGAAAAGATTTCGCGGCGCTTCATGGAGAACCCGGATCAGTTCGCAGACGCGTTCGCACGCGCCTGGTTCAAGCTGACACACCGCGACATGGGCCCTCTGGCGCGTTATCTCGGCCCGGAGGTTCCCGGCGAGGAGCTCATCTGGCAAGACCCCATTCCTGCCGTCAATCACAAACTGATTGATGAAAAGGACATTGCCTATCTCAAGGGCAAGATTCTGGCTTCGGGCATATCTCTGTCGGAACTGGTAACAACTGCCTGGGCGGCGGCGTCCACGTTCCGCGGCTCCGACAAGCGCGGAGGTGCGAACGGTGCCCGCATTCGTCTGGCACCGCAAAAGGACTGGGTTGTCAATCAGCCAGCTCAGTTGGCGAAGGTCCTCAAGACCATAGAGGGTATCCAGAGCGCGTTCAACAGCGCCCAGTCTGGCGGGAAGAAGGTCTCCCTCGCTGACCTGATCGTTCTTGCCGGCTCTGCCGGCATCGAGCAGGCGGCGAAGAATGCAGGCCAAAATGTGACGGTCCCCTTCACGCCGGGACGCATGGACGCCTCGCAGGAGCAAACCGATGTGGAGTCCTTCGCCGTGCTCGAACCGGTCGCAGATGGGTTCAGAAACTACCTCAAAACCAAATTCTCGGTATCGTCCGAGGAGCTACTGGTCGATCGGGCGCAATTGCTGACGCTGACGGCCCCAGAGATGACAGTTCTTGTGGGCGGCATGCGCTCCCTGTTTACCAACTTCGGACAGACCAGGGCCGGCGTCTTCACGAAGCGGCCGGAGGCTCTGACCAACGACTTCTTCGTGAACCTGCTCGACATGGGAACGACGTGGAAGGCGGCTCCGGAGGCCCAGGACGTGTTCGAAGGGCGTGATCGCAAGACGGGTGAACTGAAGTGGACCGCCACGCGTGTCGATCTAATCTTCGGCTCCAACGCCCAGCTTCGGGCGTTGGCGGAAGTCTACGGATGTGAGGACTCCCTGGAGTTGTTCCTGCATGACTTTGTAGCAGCGTGGAACAAAGTCATGAACCTTGACCGTTTCGACCTCGCCAGATAATCATGACTCTTTCAAGCTATGAAGCCTCTTGCAGTATATACAACCTGCAAGAGTTATTTCCTTTTTTTTCGCTATTGCAACACTAACCAAATTTCGTATGTCCGTCTGTCATTTACAGAACGGATTACAGCATTCAAACCATCGTCATAGTCTAAATTGGACCCCCATGAAAAATCATTGGGTAGATGAGGAAAACAGTATGAACGATCAGCTCATACGCCGGGACGTGGAATGGGGTCTCTGCGGCGATGACTGATGCGGCATTGGATTTTGGACCGCTTATTCACCTTGAATGGCACCTGTAATCGTTTGCTTTCGCCTTAATAGCTCTTCCATCTCCCTATTTTTCAGACGGAAGCAAAACTTCGCCCCCGGATTGGCCTTGATTAGATCCTTCGTGATTTTGAGGGCCTGATTCATTGCCGCATCATCTGCCTCTTCGGGAACCTCGGCATTGAAGGGATAGGTCTCGGAAAGCTCTTGAGGATAGGGCCCGAAGGGCGGCTTGAAGTGCAGCACGTCGGTAAAGCCGGACGTGTCCGCCTGGGGATCGTCGGTGATCAGGACATTGCCCTGTAATCCGATGCGGTCTATCCTTCGCGCATAGCGCATTACCTCTGGCCGGCTGGAGCACTCCGCACTTAAGTAGAAGAATGTGGACTTGCTGGCGGTGTCGAGGCTCTCCAGCCACTGGCCCTGGGCGCCGAGCCTCTTTAAGCCGTCCAGCATGCGGGGGTGCGAACGGCAGCGAGTCTCCAGAAGATCCCAGAGTGAGCCCTCGCGAATGCTCTCCTTAACCTGTTTCATCTCCTGCAGCGAGACGTAAAGATTGTGGCGGGCCAAAAGCTTGGTCTTTTGGGGGCTATCCATCAGCTCTTTTAAGGTATGTTCCTGACAGACGGGGCAGCAGCAGGGAAGGTAGCTCATCTCCTCCAGCTTTCCGGTTCCGTGCACTGTCAGGTACCGATCCTGCCGGGCGTAGAGGGCGTATGCCGCCGAGTCAAAGAGATCGCAGCCCATGGCCGCCGCCAGGGCAAAGATCATGGGATGCCCGGCGCCAAAGAGATGCACGGGCCGGCCCGAGCCTAGCCCCTTCTTGGCAGATGTCACGACATCTACAAGATCGCTATAGCGGTAGGCTTCCATGAGCGGAACCACCCCGCCCACGGGATAGACATCAAATGGAAGATCTCTGGCGAACCGGCCTGCTTTCTCTCTGAGATCGGAATAGGTTGAGCCCTGGATTGGGCAGGCGAGAAGGGCCGATCTTTCCAGGGAGGCCGCCTGCACCAGTCGCTCCTCTGTTATTTTCAGATCCGATTCAGCCCTTTCTCTGCTGACATCAGGAGGGGTTGGTATGTCCAGTGGCACAGAGATGTCCGATTTTATGGCGAATTGAAAGTTTAAGATCTCCAGGGGAGAAACATCGATATCTCCATAGACGGAGAGCTGGAAGGCGCCCGAGTCGGTCATAATCGGCCCGGAAAAGCCCAGGAGGTCATGCAGCCCGCGCTCAATTGCCTGCATTTTTAGCTCCGGATCCTGGTGAATGATGTAGCTATTGGTTATGATCATATCTGCTCCCATCTTCGCCATCTCACCCGGCGGGATGAGGGGAAGATGGGGATTGACTACAGGCATGAGCGCAGGCGTCTCTATGGCACCATGCAAAGTGGAAAGCCGGCCGATCCTTCCGGCCAGATCTTTATGCAGTATTTCGAAGCGGTCCGGCATAAGTTCTCCCTTACCAATAAGGAATAAATAGGTTGGGACAGATTTTCAGCAGAGGATAACTACTGAATAAAAAAGGATGTATTAATATGAAAACGATTGTAGTACTAATAGCATTAACCTGCCTCTTGGGCCTGGCCGGTGCCCAGATGATGGGTGAGGGTTACAGCAGCACTCAGCTTGCATTCTTCAATGCACCCAGCTCATCTACCTTTGAACCCAATGTCCAGACGTACTGGGGCAACTATATCGCCAACCAGCAAAATCTGAGCATCAGGAGTGCGACTTCTAACATGGACATCTGGATGAACACCTTCCCCTTGAGGTTTGACACTCCACTGCAATTCAAGGCCACGAGCTTTGCCGCAAATACTGCAGGTCTCACTCTTACTGCTAAGGAGAGAAACAGCCAGTTTCTGACCCGAAATGTGAACAGTCAGTTTGGTGTCAATCAGATCTGGTCATATCCCCAGGCAAGTGGAAGCTTAATGGTATCCAATAGCACAGGCACGCCGAGCAAGGATGCAAAAGGAAAGATGTTATCACAAAATATCATGACCCTCTTTAACTAAAAGCGGCCGCTTATAAACGATAGAAAAGAAAGAAAAGAAGGGAAAGAAGAAAAGCTCTGCCAGAGCGGCAGATCTATTTTTATTTTTTAGCTCCTTTGCTTGCCTGCACTGTGAATGGTAATAGTCCCCCTGCCAGAAGTATGTCTCTCTGCCTTTTGGAGAGGTTCATATTTAGGGTGATCTGCTTATTTCCGGCCAGGGCCATGATATTCTCCTTGCCCGACTCCAGAGCCTTACGAATGCCTGGTATTCGAACCTCGGTCTTTTCCGGCAAGCTTTCCCAATCCGATTCCTGGGCAAAGCTGAAAGGCACTATGCCGAAGTTCACCAGATTGGCGGCATGTATCCTCTCTATGGATTTGGCAATCACCCCTTTCACTCCCAGGTACATGGGGCAAAGAGCGGCGTGTTCCCGGGAAGAGCCCTGGCCGTAGCTGAGACCTGCCACGATCAGGTTATGCGCGCCCTGATCGCGAAGGGCGGATGCCCTGTTGCAGAACTCCTTGTCCAGCGGCTCAAAGACATATTCAGAGTACTTGGGGACATTGGACCTGTACTTGAGGCGAGAGCCGGCAGGCATTATGTGGTCCGTGGTCACCAAATCTCCTACCCTTATGGTTATCTGTCCTGAGATATCTTCCGACATGGGTCCGTTAACGGGAGGCTCGCCGATATTGGGGCCGCGGCAGATTTTTATTTCTGCTCGCTCTGCAGCCGGAAGGGGCGGAATAATCATACTATCATCGATCTCAAAATGCTCCGGCATATCTATTCTGGGGAAGTCAATTCCCAGTTCTCTAGGGTCCGTTAGCTTGCCGGTGAGAGCTGAGGCGGCGGCGACCAGGGGGCTGGTCAGGTAGACACTTGCACTGGGCGTGCCGGATCGGCCTAAGAAATTGCGGTTGCTTGTGCGCACGGAAACAGAGTCCGTGCATGGTGACATGCTGTTGCCGATACAAAAGCCGCAGGAAGACTCCAGGATTCTCGCTCCGAAGGCTATCAGGTCGCTTAGGGCGCCGTTCCTGGCTATAGCGCTCAGCACCTGTCGCGAGCCGGGCGCAATGCCTAGAGATACGCCAGCAGGAAGATGCTTGCCCTTTAGCATCGCCGCCACGGTCATGAGATCTACATAAGAGGAGTTGGTGCATGAGCCTATCATCACCTGATCCACGGGAAGATTTTGGTCTTTGATTCTTGCTATATTTCCCGGGCTGTGGGGCAGTGAGGCAAGTGGCTCTATCTCTGTTAGGTCGATTTCAATGGTGCGATCATAGACTGCGTCCTTGTCGGCTTCCAGAGCCGTCCACTGTTCACCTCTTCTCTGCGCTTGTAGAAATCGCCTCGTCTGCTCGTCGCTGGGAAAGATGGATGTAGTCACGCCAGTTTCTGCTCCCATATTGGTGATGGTTGCTCTCTCCGGCACAGTTAGTGCGGCAATGCCTTCACCAGTGTATTCGCAGACGCACCCGACGTTCCCTTTCGTGCTCAGGATGGAGAGGACTTTCAGGACTACGTCTTTGGCTGTAGCCCAAGGCTCTAGCCGGCCTGTAAGGTGGACATTGATCACGCGCGGAGCGGTAAGGTAGTATGCGCCCCCTCCCATAGCAACGGCTACATCAAGACCTCCTGCACCCATAGCCAGGGTGCCCACGCCTCCTGCGGTGGGCGTGTGGCTGTCGGATCCCAGCAGGGTTTTGCCGGGCCTGGCGAATCGCTCCAGGTGCACCTGATGGCAAATGCCGTTCCCAGGTCGAGAGAAGTAGATGCCATACTTCTTCGCGATCGACTCCAGGTAGGCGTGATCATCTGCATTTTCGAATCCTACCTGGATGGTGTTGTGATCAACGTAGCTGACGGAAAGCTCGGTGGCAATATCAGAAAGCCCCATGGACTCAAATTGGAGATAGGCCATGGTGCCTGTTGCGTCCTGGGTAAGGGTTTGGTCGATCTTTATGCCGATCTCTTTGCCGGGCTCGTAGAAGCCATCCGCGAGGTGCTGCCTCAGGATTTTCTCAGTCAATGTATAACCCATAAAAGACCTCCAGCAGGCGTGTTAATCCTGGATTGTTATTCCTGGATTTTCGGTTACGATCATATTAAAACTAAGCGATTGCGTGAATCAATAGAGCAAAAAGGTTATATATGTCTGAGTTATTGGATGAGTTCGGCCCGCCTGGAAGGGTGGGGCAACGGGTCCTGTAGATAGTGATTATGGGGCCTGATTACGACATCGGCTTAAGAAAGCCCGGGTTTTCTCTTGTCTTCTCCGAAAATGGGATGAGGGGGAAATGTTTAAATACCTCGGCTGACAACCTTAATGGGCCGATGAGGCGTCGCAACCCAAAAGCAGGGTCCTGATATCATTGAAGGGCCAGGTCCAGAGTTGCGATAAAAAAGAGATGGAGACGCGAGTTTTTTCGTGTCTGACATTGGTCTTGGCGACTCAGCCAATTCCGACTGGTTCGGAATAACATATTAAGTGAAATACTTCCTAGTGAATTCTGGTTGATCCTGCCAGAGGTTACTGCTATCGAGGTTCGACTAAGCCATGCGAGTCGAATGTAGCAATACATGGCGTACTGCTCAGTAACACGTGGACAACCTGCCCTTGAGACGGGGATAAACCCGGGAAACTGGGTATAATACCCGATAGATCTCGATTGCTGGAATGCATCGAGCTTGAAAGCTCCGGCGCTCAAGGATGGGTCTGCGGCCTATCAGGTAGTAGTGGGTGTAGCGTACCTACTAGCCTACGACGGGTACGGGTTGTGAGAGCAAGAGCCCGGAGATGGATTCTGAGACACGAATCCAGGCCCTACGGGGTGCAGCAGGCGCGAAAACTTTACAATGCTGGAAACAGCGATAAGGGGACCTCGAGTGCCAGGTTACAAATCTGGCTGTCGTGATGCCTAAAAAGCATTGCATAGCAAGGGCCGGGCAAGACCGGTGCCAGCCGCCGCGGTAACACCGGCGGCTCGAGTGGTAACCGTTATTATTGGGTCTAAAGGGTCTGTAGCCGGCCGGATAAGTCTCTTGGGAAATCTGGCAGCTTAACTGTCAGGCTTTCAGGAGATACTGTCTGGCTCGAGGCCGGGAGAGGTGAGAGGTACTTCAGGGGTAGGGGTGAAATCTTGTAATCCTTGAAGGACCACCAGTGGCGAAGGCGTCTCACCAGAACGGACCTGACGGCAAGGGACGAAAGCTAGGGGCACGAACCGGATTAGATACCCGGGTAGTCCTAGCCGTAAACGATACTCGCTAGGTGTCGGCAACGGTGCGACCGTTGTCGGTGCCGTAGGGAAGCCGTGAAGCGAGCCACCTGGGAAGTACGGCCGCAAGGCTGAAACTTAAAGGAATTGGCGGGGGAGCACCACAACGGGTGGAGCTTGCGGTTTAATTGGATTCAACGCCGGAAATCTTACCGGGACCGACAGCAATATGAAGGCCAGGCTGAAGACTTTGCCGGATTAGCTGAGAGGTGGTGCATGGCCGTCGTCAGTTCGTACTGTGAAGCATCCTGTTAAGTCAGGCAACGAGCGAGACCCACGCCCACAGTTGCCAGCGTACTCTCCGGAGTGACGGGTACACTGTGGGGACCGCCGCTGCTAAAGCGGAGGAAGGAATGGGCAACGGTAGGTCAGTATGCCCCGAATATCCCGGGCTACACGCGAGCTACAATGGTTGGTACAATGGGTATCTACCCCGAAAGGGGATGGAAATCTCCTAAAGCCAATCTTAGTCCGGATTGAGGGCTGCAACTCGCCCTCATGAAGCTGGAATCCGTAGTAATCGCGTTTCAACAGAACGCGGTGAATACGTCCCTGCTCCTTGCACACACCGCCCGTCAAACCACCCGAGTAGGGTCTGAATGAGAGCGCTTCCTTCGGAGGCGTTCGAATTTGGGCTTTGCAAGGGGGGTTAAGTCGTAACAAGGTAGCCGTAGGGGAATCTGCGGCTGGATCACCTCCTAATGAACTGGATTCGCAAAAGCGAATCCATTTCCTAACCAGTTGGAAGCTGAAAATGTCGACCGAGACCAAAAAGAGAACAATTAGCCAGCTATTCTGATTATTAGCTGGGGCTAGTACCCGGGCTTGTAGCTCAGCTGGTAGAGCGCCGCCTTTGCAAGGCGGAGGCCCTGGGTCCGAATCCCAGCAAGTCCAATTCCAATGCACACATTGAGGCAGACTCGATGTGGAAGGGCGAAGGTCCGTTCTTGACGGAGCGGTCCGATGATGCCGTGCACAAGCTTTGCGACCAGACGCTCACTGAGTTTAGTGGGGCATAAGCTGCTTATGCCAGCCAGGGGATGGCTCGGCTCAAGTGCTGACGAAGGACGTGCCAAGCTGCGATAAGCCTCGGCGAGGCGCATGGAGCCATTGAACCGAGGATGTCCAAATGGGAAATCCTAGTCTTCGGACTGATCCGTAAGGATCGGGAACGTCCCGGATTGAAACATCTTAGTAGGGACAGGAAGAGAAATCAAACGAGATTCCGTTATTAACGGCGAGTGAAAGCGGAACAGCCTAAACCGAATCCCGCAAGGGAGATGTGGTGTTATAAGCCGGTCCAAACGTCTTGATAGAGAAGTCGAAGTGGCCTGGAATGGCCTGCCATAGAGTGTGAGAGCCACGTAGTCGTAATTTATCAAGACCGGGGCCGTGTCTTGAGTACCGTGCGTCGGAAATCGCGCGGGAAATTGGGGGTCACCAACCTCCAAGGCTAAATACATCTTGAGACCGATAGCGCAGTAGTAGTGTGAACGAAAGCTGAAAAGTACCCCAAATAGGGAGGTGCAAAGAGCCTGAAATTGGCTGGCGATAGTGCGTTAGGGCGCGCAAGGATCTTCTCCTTGAAGGAAACGGCTGCAAGGCCGCAGTACGAAAGGAGTTGCCGGCGTTCTAACATGCGTTTTGAAGAACGAACCAGGGAGTGCATATTGGCGGCGAGGCTAATTCTTTTACAGAGGAAGCCGTAGCGAAAGCGACAAGCGCGCATGAGAAGAGGCGCGACGTATACAAGTGCGTGCAGTCGCCCGTATGCGACCCGAAGCCGGGCGATCTAGGCGTTGGTAGGTCGAAGCGTGGCGAAAGCTGCGTGGAGGATCGTTAGAGATGTTGATATGCAAATCGCTCTCGTGACCTGCGTCTAGGGGTGAAAGTCCAATCGAGGTCGGAAATAGCTGGTTCCTCCCGAAACATATCGCAGTATGACCTGGTCTGAGATAGTCGGCGGAGTAGAGCACTGATTGGGGAAGCCGGACCCGAAAGGGTCTGTTCTCTTGTCAAACTCCAAAACCGCCGTCGTCGTAGAAGACCGGCAGTCCGGGCTGGGGGGTAAGCTTCTAGTCCGTGAGGGAGACAACCCTGACCGTGGTTAAGGTCCCCAAGTATCGGCCAAGTGTCAACACTTAAGGGTGTCCTGGGTCATAAACAACTGGGAGGTTAGCTTAGAAGCAGCTATCCTTTAAAGAGTGCGTAACAGCTCACCAGTCGAGATCCAGGGCCCCGAAAATTGACGGGGCTAAGCCGATTACCGATACCACGGAGCACCGCAAGGTGATCTAGTAGGGAGGCGCTCTGCGTGGGCAGAAGCATCTCTGTGAAGAGGTGTGGACCGCGTAGAGACGAAAATCCTGGTAGCAGTAGCAGCAAAGTCGGGTGAGAATCCCGATCGCCGTATGGGCCAGGGTTCCTCGGCAATGTTCGTCAGCCGAGGGTCAGTCGGTCCTAAGACGTACCTTAATCGGAGTACGCCAAATGGGAAACAGGTTAATATTCCTGTACCTTTCAACGATAAAACTGACGCTTCCGGATATGTCAAGCGTTCGCGCCAGGGCGTTCAAGCGCAGAAGTCTGCGGAGAGCCGTAATGGCGAGAAACAGACGAAAACGTGATGACGTAAGTTGGCAAATTCCAGGAGTCCGTGAAAAGGGAGTTGAAAGTCCGTACCGAGAACCAACACAGGTGCCCCAAGCTGAGAAGGCTAAGGCGTGTCGGCATATGCTAGCTAAGGGAATTCGGCAAAATAGCCACGTAACTTCGGGATAAGTGGTGCCTGCTTTGCAAGAAGCAGGTCGCAGCGACGAGGGGACTCTAACTGTCTAATAACAACATAGGTGATTGCGAATCCGTAAGGACTAGTACAATCACTGAATCCTGCCCAGTGCAGGTACCTGAAAACCCGGTTCAACGGGAAGAAGGGCCTGTCAACGGCGGGGGTAACTATGACCCTCTTAAGGTAGCGTAGTACCTTGCCGCTTAATTGGCGGCTTGCATGAATGGATCAATGAGAGTCCCACTGTCCCTAGCTGGTACCCGGTGAACCTTACGTTCCAGTGCAGAGTCTGGAGACCCCTAATGGGAAGTGAAGACCCCGTGGAGCTTTACTGCAGCCTGCCGTTGGGTTGTGGTTCTGATTGTAGAGCATAGGTAGGAGACGTCGAAACTCGGGCGCCAGTTCGAGTGGAGTCGCCCTTGGAATACTACCCTTTCGGAGCTACCGCCCTAACTCTGAGAAGAGGACCTCGGTAGGTGGGCAGTTTGGGTGGGGCGCCACGCCCTTGAAAAGATATCAAGGGCGCCCTAAGGTTGACTCAGTTGGGTCGGAAACCCAACGAAGAGTGTAAAGGCATAAGTCAGCCTGATGTTACCTCGCATAGCAAGAGGTGATAAGACGAAAGTCGGGCTTAGCGAACCTCTCAGCTCTCTTGGTGAGAGCGTTAGATGACAGAAAAGCTACCCCGGGGATAACAGAGTCGTCACCGGCAAGAGCACATATCGACCCGGTGGCTTGCTACCTCGATGTCGGTTCTTTCCATCCTGGCCGTGCAGCAGCGGCCAAGGGTGAGGTTGTTCGCCTATTAAAGGAGATCGTGAGCTGGGTTTAGACCGTCGTGAGACAGGTCGGTTACTATCTGTTAGGGGTGTATTGCGGTCTGAGGGGAAGTTAGCTTTAGTACGAGAGGAACAAGCTAACGGCACCTCTGGTCTATCGGCTGTCTGGCAAGGCATGCCGAGCAGCTACGTGCTCGTGGATAAGGGCTGAAAGCATCTAAGCCCGAAACCGCTCCTGAAAAGAGACCGCTTAGAGTACTCGTAAAAGACGAGTTTGATAGAGCTGGTGTGTAAGCACCAAGGCAACGAGGTGTTCAGCTCGCAGCAACTAACAACTCCGCAGCGCTCCACTAAACTCGGGCGAAATCTGGTCGCAAAGCTTAAGGCACTTAACCCAAGACCCCGGGTTACGGCCCAGGGAGGCACTAAACCGGTTCGATTCCGGTACTTGGAATCGAGCATGGCGGCCAGAGCGACAGGGAAACTCCTGAACCCATTCCGAACTCAGAAGATAAGCCTGTCCACGTTCTGCACTGTACTCAGATGCGCGAGCTCTCGGGAAATGCAGATCGCTGCCGTGCTCACCTAATCTTATTTTGGCTAAGCTTGAAATTATTGGATTACTATTACCACTTAGCCATGCGGCACGGTCGATGGGGCTACGGTGCGCCCCTAAAAAGCCAAGCTACAGATCGCTGCCGTGCTCGCCTTACTTTCTATTTTCGCAAAGCTTGATTTGAGCCGGCCTTCTCCCCCTGCTCACCGTACCTCGATGCGGCCACCATGCAGATGCAGAGGTCCTCCGGGGCAGGCTACCCTGAAGCAGATGCACCGTTCCCACCAGATGCACAGTGACAATTCCATGGTCGTATTGAGGACTCTGGCAAATGAGTTATGGGGACAGCCCAAAGGCTGATAGCGAATTATGTCGCCTTCCTTGAGGCGAGCTTCGGGATTGAAGGGGTGATGATCCTGCCTCCCTGACTAGCAGCACGAGAATGGAACCCTGGCCCTGTGTTTAGAACGGAAAATGGGAAATAGGGTTAAGAAAACAAAACCCTGCTTCCTCGCGCCATTACTTCGCAGCGAGATTCATCTCCCAGATACCAAAAGAATTGTTTTCAGTATCCATACAGATTACAAAATACCCCATCCCAGGTACGGCTTTCTTTGGAACAATTATTTTGCCGCCTAGCTTTTCAACTTTTGCTGCGTATTCATCCACCGACGGTACTCCGATGTAGTCAATAATTTGTTGGTCCGGGTGCATTCTCTTCATCATGCCTCCTCCCGGAGCGCCGTAAACGTCGATCATCATATAATCCATGCCTTGCCAGCCTTCAATCTTCCATCCAAAAAGGTTGGAATAGAATGCTTTCGCCCTTTGTAGGTCATCCGCAGGTATCTCAAAGTGAGCTATGCCGGTCATTTATTTCCTCCTTAAATTGTTTTATTATTCTTGATTTTACTTGATCTTTGCGGTTAAATCTTCCCAGTTTTTAAGACCATTTGATCAGGTTACAATCATTCGCGGTTTTCGTCCCATTCCGGATTATTGAAGCTTTTTCAGAAGTTCTTCAAGGCGGTCCATGCTTTCGGTTGCCCCTTCCTTCATCCCTGAGTTGAACATGCCGTCACGATCCTCAACGCTCTGGAAGAGATCTGTGACCGTCAGTTTCGTCTTTCCTTCATACTTCTCGAACGTCGACGTTTCAAGTATTACATGGCCCGGCATACCTTCAAATTCAAAGGTGTGGACTTCCCGCTCTGGCGGCACGATTTCCCGATAAACGCCATTAAAAGCGTACTTATTGCCATCTTGGTCGCGCTGGATGAATCGCCAAACTCCGCCTGGTAACACATCCATCTTTTCAACAGTAGTCGTAAATCTTTTCGGCCCCCACCACTGTGGTATGAGATTAGGATCTGTGCTCGCCTTGAACACCAGATCGCGCGGCGCGTCAAAGATGCGAGTTATGACTACCTCCCGATCTGACGGAAACTCAAACTTTGGGACATTTTTTCCGGATACAATCGATTTCTCAGTTTCCAGGTATTCAGCAAGCTTGTCGAAAGATTCATTCCAGCCCTGCTCAGCACCCTCACCATCCGGGCCTGCAGGCATGCCTGCATGTCGCAAGGTGAGCTTTGTCTTGCCATCATGCTCTTCTAACGTTACTGTTATCAGCATTTCAAGCGGAAAGTCTTCACTCATTCCGTAGTGCGAAGCCGGGACAATGTTGCCTTTCTCATCTGCGAAAGAATCGGTCATGACGAGCCGCTCTGGAACAACGATTTCACGATAGAAGCCTTTGCTCCAATAATCCTTGCCATCGGGTGATCGCATGCAGTTTAATAACTCGCCACCCACTCGCAGATCTATCTTAAAAACTGGTGATGTAAAACCTTTAGGCCCCCACCAGGGGCTGATGCGCTCGGGCTGTGTCCACGCCTTCCACACAAGTTCTCGAGGTGCATCTAAAAGGCGCGTGATGATCAAATCTCTCGTATCTACCTTGGTCATTTGTTATTCATCCTTTTAATCATAATAAGTGTTTTTAAAATTATTAAGTTTTGTGACACAAACCTGAAGCATGGTACGAAGTGTGAACGATGTGGCATTGCCCGGTCGAACTTGAGTACTCAAGCGAAATGAGTTGATGGAGCGCACAAGACCGGTAGCTGAAGATGTCGCCCTCTTTCAGCCGCGCCTCGGGATTGAAAAGATGCAAATCCTCCCGGCTTGAGGGCTCGCAGGACAGAGGCGCCAGGTCAAGGCACGCCTCCAGGCAGTCGGGCCTTTTGGAATACCGGGATTGGATTCTCGGGCGCCAAGCGGACACGCGCGCGGGCGTGGGCAGTCGGGCCGGGAGTGGCTGTGCTCGTCCACAGGGAGTTTGTTCACAATGGAGTTTTTTTTGCCATTGCATGCCTCATGCTTTACGCTAGGGATTCTATTCCCAGGTAATCGTAGTATCTGCGCTTGAAGGATTCAAATTCTTTAATGGTCTCAAAGGCTTTGTCGTACATAAAGGGCGTATCATCCGAGTACAGGACCTTACCCTTCAAAACCTGCATGCGCAAAGGAAGAGGAAGCTGCTGAAATATCTTGATATCATAGACATCATAAAAGAGCTCTTGATAAGACTTTCAGGCGGAACTCGGAGGCATCTGCATCATCGTAGTACACGCTGATATCGATATCCTAATCCTCTTTCATCCAGCCAACAGAAGCTGAGTCGTGGTGGGTGATGAATCTGACTTTGTCGCCACCGAGCGATTTGATCTTCTGGACGGCCCGATAAATTTTCTGCATTACGATTGATTATCCTGGGCTCTTTGGCGACATTTGGCTGATTCTTTGCGTTCAGAGGGGAAAAGCTTTTCTGAGATATGCATTTGTTAAATCAGTTATGATCTGATAGCATCAGCTCCTTATCTGGGCATACCTTGATCATTCAGGAATTTAGGCTCGTGAGTAGGCAGAGATCTCTTCTCTGACAATTACTCAGAGAACAGATCCATGTTTCTACAGATATAATATTTTATCTCCTTCTTTAAATAATCTTGATCTTGCGGCATACTTTATTTCGACTCCACTATCTATCCAATAATTAAATCCCGAAATGTAGCCATACCGATTTAACTTTTCCGCAATTTCATAATTTAGTTTATCAAGGAGAATTAATATAAATAATGCAGCAAGTGCTTGAATTACGTTGTCAAGAGTTGCCTTATCAAATAATCCTTCGTGTTTAATCTTATTATAGCTGTTCCACCAGGTCAAAGTTACCGACTCATCATCCCAAGGTTCAGCCTCTGGTTTTCCCCCTAATCTAAACGGGTACAGCCGTTCAGATGTTGAAATTATTTCTACATTTGCTCGTGATAATTCCAATATTGGTTCTAATTTCTTGAAGGTATTCCAATCTATTCTAGACTTTTTGCTAAGTATTTCTTTAAAATCTTGATCATCCTTATTAGATATAATTATTTTTCGAAAGAATATGTCTATGTTACTTCCTATTCTTAATAGCAAATCGCCTAAATAAAGCGATTTTATCTTTTGTCGTTCTTCGATTGAAGGATAGAAGTCAAGAGTGACAAAATCCAAGAATCGGAGAAGATCATCTTCTAATGCATGGTAGCGATCTATATGATACCCTTGTTCTAGGTAACCTTCCTGGTTCATGATGCATAATTGGATGTACTGTATTAAAGCTTCTTGATGCTTAAAATAAAATTTTGACCGGGGCTTAGTGTCAAATTGAAGTTTAGTAATTAATCTCGATTTTCTGTCTAATTAATCCCACCTGATCGGATTTTTGCATCATATCTGTTGTACTCCATGGGAATTTACCAAACTTTGAGGTCGATAGCTTCTATTCTGAGCTTATTTCCCTTTGAGTGCATCACCACTCCTGAGTTCACCTTCTGCATCATGATATGCTCGGGCAGAAATCGCACAGTCTCGCCTGCTTCCGGCCTTCTGTCCCGGCTCACCGTTCCCTCGAAGGCGGTCACCAGGCAGATGTCGATGTCCTCATGCGCGGGCAGCCCTATTGGATGGCTGATATATGATTACGATCTTCGCTGTCTTCGAATATCGATGCTTCATTAAGCCTCGCGTCCTGTCTATTACTCGCTTGTCAGGCTAATTCAAGTTGTTGTCAGGAACTGTTTCTTATTTTTTGCTTTTTATATTCAGTTTACTCATTGCTATCAAATATCATAATGCAAATTATGCGGTAGAATGCATAATAAGACGATGGGCTGCTGATGCCCTACATGTATGTTTTTATATTATCAAGTAAGCTTAAGTTATGTGACGGATTTCTCAAAGATTGAGGATAATCGAATTTATATGCTAGCGGGAGGAGTAATCAGCTCTTCGATCATCATTACACTAATAATACTGATCTATTTTTACTTTAATGATCAGTTTTCTACCATTACTACTTATAGTACTATTATCGGTGCAGTAGCGAATCTTTTTCTCGTTCTAGCAACGTGGGGTTATTTAGGCGAAGTACGCAAGCAGGTAAATATTATGGCCGCGGATGGTGTGAGCGGCAAAATGAGGGAGAATAATGAATACCTCCTTGACATGATGACTAAATTGGTTGCCCCACTTTATTTTAGCAAAAATGATGAAATGTTATTTGGCAAAACTAGTAAGCTTTATAGAACACATGACTACGATCCTAGCTCTAAGGAGTACTTTAACTTTTGGACTCCTATCGAAATAAATATGCACTTGGCTTCACCTTCGCTTTTCTTAGCCTTGGAGAAATATCTCGATGTAAAAAATGCTTATTGGGACGCTCTTTATGAACATGCTAACATGCATAACGTATTTGCGGAAACGCCAGAAGGTAGTGAGATGAATCAAAAGTTTGATGATGCCCGTAGTGCGCTATCATTAGAAATTAACATTGCCTACAAAGATCTAAAGAGCAAATTAAGACCTCCGGATCCATCCTCTAGGTTTTAGCTAGTTACATGGACCATACCGTCTTCATTCCACTCACCCTGATGCGCGCGAAGTTCTTTCTGCATCCTTTGAAGTGAGTGAAAGTTCAATGAATCATAATGTTAGGAATTTTATATAGCTTTTTTCGATATCTGTTCTACCACACCTTCAGATCGATCCCCTCTATCCTCACCATTGCTCCCTCGGAGTGCACCACCACTCCCGAGTGCACCTTCTGCATCATGCAGTGCTCGGGCAAAAAGCGCACCGTCTCGCCTACCTCCGGCCTCTTGCCCCGACTGATGGTGCCCTCGAAGGCGGCCACCAGGCAGATGCCGATATCCTCAGGCGCGGGCAGCCCTTTTAGCAGGTGCACCGGCCCCACCAGGTGCACCGTGACAATTCCCCGGTCGTACTTGAGGACTCTAGCAAAATGAGTGATGGGGCAGCCCAAAGGCCGGTAGCGGAAGACGTCGCCTTCCTTCAGCCGCGCCTCGGGATTAAAGGGATGCAGATCCTCTCGGCAGGAGGGCTCGCCGCCCAGCGGCGCCAAGGCAAAATCCGCCCTCAGGCCATCCAGGACGCCGATGATCTCCTCCGTCTTCTCCGAGCAGGCCAGCAGCTTGGCAATCTGCTCCGCCCGCCCTTTGAATCGCTCCTGCTTGAGAATAGTGCACCTGTCCAGCCCGGCCACATCCACCAGCTTGGCGGCAAACTCCCGGCAGCTCGCAAGGCCGCACTCCCCGCAGTTATAGCCCGGCAAGAGCTTCTCGATCTGCAACATGATAATCGTAGTCCTCCGTCCGTTCGTCCTCTGTGCGCTCTGTGCCTCTGTGGTTCTATTCCGTAACCCTGGGTCTAATTATCGTTACCTTTCCCTTAGACTTCTTACTCACTCGCCGGTGTACTCCATGAAGCCGTCCAAATGCCGCAGCACTCCCCGGTGATGCTCCTTGGAGACACGAAGCTCTCCCGTGCATAGAGTGCAGATGGCCAGAGGCGGATTGTGCCGCAAGACCATCTCCCCGGAGATGTCCGGCCAGCTTGCCATCAACTCCGCCAGCTCCGCCGAGCCCTTGCCCGAGAGCCCGTTGGCCTCGATGATCCGGCATCCCGGATTTGCCTCCAAAATGCGCTCCCGAAAGACCTCCCTCTCCGCCTGGGAGACGAGGTCGCCTTTGGTCATGACCGCCGCGTCGGCAGTGGTGAGCAGCGGCCCCACTTTTAAGGGGCTGTTGGGGCCCGTCGTAACATCGATCACGCAGATGGCTAGAGCTTTGTCCGGGTAAGGAGCACAGCGCAGGCACAGCCCAGCCGTCTCATTGAGCATGATGTCAGCTCCTTGAGCTGCCGCCCACTCCAGCATCTCGTCGAAGTTATAGATGGCGTAGTGGTCCGGGCACATATCCTTGGAGAGGCCCACGGCCACTGGCACCTTCAGCCGCTTGAACCGGGCGTCGTCCTCGGTCCACATGCAGTCGATCTTGACCAGCGCCGGGGCATGGCCGGCCCGGACCAGATCCTTCACGGCATGCATGAGCACCGAGGTCTTGCCAGAGCCTGGCGTGCCGGCCACTACCACCATCTTCAAGCTACTACCTCGCCCTGACGAATGGTCTCCCGCAGCGCTGTGAGCCAGCTGTCCACCCGCTCGACATCCTTGAAAATCCTCAGCTCATCCTCGTTGGTGCTGATGACCTTGGTCATGCTTCCGTTCTTCATGACTATGCGACGGGGGGCCATGAGGGCCAGCATTGGATCGTGAGTTACTACTACCACAATCTTTCCCTCGCCTGAGAGAAGGCGCAGTGCCTCCTGCTTCTTTATGCCAGCATTCTCAATCTCGTCTATGAGCACAATGGGCGAGTCGCTGATGACTGCAATGTCCGCAACCATGAGAGCCCTCGACTGGCCTCCGCTGAGAATGGTGAGCTGGAAGGCGGGATTGACCGGCTCTCCCGTCAGGGTGTTGGCCAGAGCTATGACCTTGTCTGCCAGCCCTGGGTCCTTGCCCCGGGATTTGGCATGCATCCTCAGAAACTCGCCCACAGACATATCGGCCAGAAAGTGCATATTCTGAGAAAGCTGGGCCACCAGCTTCTTCCGGGGATCGCTACGTAGCTCTGCCGCAGGCTCAAGACCGTTTATAAGAATCCTTCTGCCTGACGGCGTGTCGCCTGAGGCGAACTGCTCAATGTCGGCAATAAGAGTGCTCTTGCCTGAACCGGTGGGTCCTACTATTCCTATTATCTCTCCATGAGCTATCTCGATCTCGGATATGGCATCGGGATGGCCGTCCTTGTCCACGCCGCCCCGAATGGTTAATGTCAGGGGCTTGATTGCAGTATTGATCATCGGATTGATTGTCATGAGAGTGGGGCCCATAGCCTCGCTCATACTCTGGCTGATTGCCTGGCTCATCTCTTGCCCTCCAGAAATAAAACTGCCTGCTCCCAGTGGGAGATGGTGATTTGTGGCGTAAGCCTGTGCAGGGTATGCTCCTCTTTGATCCTGGCCACGCCGCCACCTGTGATGTTGAGAAGAATGATTTCTTTGGGTTGAACGCTGCCTGATATTGCTGCCTGCTCTAGTGCCGCCACGGCTATTGCCGGAGCATTGAGAATGTCGATTTCCTCAGACTGCTCAAAGAGCTTCTTGGCCGCTGCTGCCTGGCTGTCTGTTATGCCGTAGACCTCGCCACGGGTTTCCTGCAGCGCATCTCTTACACCGCCTGGGATGGCGTAGGGAGGCTTTCGGTTGAAGAGAACGTCATCGAACATTTCGCTGCAGGGGGCCTGCGGCTCTTTTCCCGTCCAGGCATAGTAAATGGGCGCATTGGGAAGATTCTGGGCCAAATGCAGCCTGGGAAGGAAGGAGCCGAAGCGTCCGTCTGCCCTGAGGCGAAGAGCGGCCTCCCAGGCGGATATGCCGCCCGTGCCGCTTCCCACCGCCTGGAAGTAGTGATCTGGCATGCGTCCCAAATCCAGGGCGGCGTCGAGCATCACTGTGCCCATGCCGTCCCGGCGGGCGATGTTTCTCGCTCCGCCCTCTGCTGCAAAGCCGGGCAGAGATTGCACCTTTTCCGCTATTTGAATGGCATCGTAGTAATCGCCCTGCACGGCTATTAGAGTCATATGGCTCGTGCTCGTGCCTGTGTCTTTGCCCGTGCCTGCCCCTGCCCCTGCTCCTGCGGGCAGGGTTGTCCACATTCTGGCCAGCGCTTTTTCCGGAACGAAAAGGACCAGGGGCTGGCCGGTGAGAAAGGCCACGTGGGCAAAGGCGCGGGCGGTGTTGCCTGCTGAGGCCACTACCAGCGCGGGGTTGTCGCCGCGCTCCTTTAGCCTCTGCATAGTAGGCGCGGCCTCCAGATCCTTGAAGCTGCAGGTAGGCATCTTTGCGCAGCGCTCCGGCCAGTAGCCGTTGAAGCTGATGTAAAGGTTTTCCAGGCCCAGCTCCCCTGCCAGGCCGCGGCTCTTGTAAGTCACTGGCGCTCCTTGTGCCTCGGCTATGATTCCCTGCACGGGAAGCCAGTCCAGGAAGCGCCAGACGCCGGGCAAGCTCTTCGGCTCTATCTGCTTGGTCAGGTAATCGGCGCGCAGAAGCGAATTGTCATGGGGGCAGGCGAGAGAATAGGCTGGCTGCACTGATCTGTCGCTCACACATCGAAGCTGATATTCGCCCATAGAGGCAACTTCTCCAAATGGAGAATATAACGTTTTCTATTTGGGGACAAAGTTTGCCCTAATTGTGAAAATAGATATCAGGAAAAATACTATTGGCCTAAATGTTTGCTATACTGGATATTAATGCTTTCCCTGAGGGAAGGTCTCTCAACCCAAAAGTAGAAATATTTGAGATACATTGTCCATTAGTATGCCAAATGTGGAGAGGGTGATGAGGGCGGCCTTCCAGTCGGACGAGAGACTGCGGGAGACCTTGAAAGAGGTCTTCAGGGAGCTGGGGCTTTCCGCTCGGGAATTTTCCAAGGTCTCGGCAATTCCGCAGAGCACTCTCTACAAGATCCTCTCCGGCCACAGAGACCCAAATATCACTACATTGCGCCAGATTGTTAAGACGATTCGCCAGCTTGAAGGCTCAGAAGGAAACTTCATAGCCATCATCGCTGCCCGGCCTGTTCTGGACAAGATCAGCGAGAAGAAGATGATAATTGGAGACAGGATGCTAACCCTGCGGGAGTATTCGGCCACCACCATCGAGGAGGCCATCATCGCTGCGGTAAGAGCAGAGCGAGACGGCGCATCGGCCCTGGTCTGCGCCCCTATCGTCAGCCCTACTGTGGAGAAGCTGCTCTCCATTCCCGTGGCCACCATAATTCCCAGAGACAGCGTCATCCGGGCCATTGAGGTTGCAGCCAGAAAGATTGAATAGGGATGAGTATGAGCGTCAAATCTGCAGCTATTATATTATGTCTTTTCTTAGCGGTCTCAAGCAGCCAGAGCACCCCACCCAGCTTCCAGAGCGTGAGCGGTGAATTTGCCCAGAAATGGATAAAGGATTTTAAGGAAAAGAATGCAAATGCAGAGCCCGTTCCTGAGATGGAAGGCAATAAGAGCGAAGAGAACGGCAGCGACTTATGGAACTGGGGCAATGCTCCTCTAGGCAGCAAGATAGTCGATGGCAATCTGGTAACAGATCCCTACTATCTCCGGCCGCTCTTGAATTTGTCCAGCAACTGGCTCGGTGAGACCTACACAGATCCTGATACCGGTTTTCCCATGGAGACCTACTCTGATCCTTTGACCGGGAAAAAAATCTACCGCTTCCTGAGTCCCACTACTTCAAAGCCCTTCTTTACATATTCTACCTACCCGGATGCCAAGACAGGCAATCTTGTCTACGCCTACGTGGACCCCATGACGGGAAAGGAGGTCTATGCCAGCTCGGCCCCCATTGATATCATCAATGCCCTGGCGGGCAAAATGGCTGACCAGACGGCCTACAACCAGAATGAGCCGTGGACCAGGCTCTAGGATGGGGGAGCAGATATTCTAATATAATCTAAAATTAATTAAATATTAAATTTCTGGATCTAAACACGAGAAATAAATAGATCGGAGCACTCGAAAGGCTTTTATTTCTCTGCAGCCTTCTTTTGCTCGTGGGGTCAGTATTGAAGACTGCTTTTGCAGTAGTGGTAGTGCTGGTAGTATGCCTATTAGCCGCGGGCTGCTATGCCCAGAGTTCCAGCCGTTTCCAGAGCGTGGGCGGAGATTTTGGCAAAAAGATGATCAGCACCATAGAAGCCAATGATACAAAGCCGGCTGACGCAAGCGATAGTAACAGCAGCCTGTGGAGCTGGGGAAGTTCGCCCAAGGGAACCCTGGTTGTTGATGGTAACCTTATCGGCGATCCTAAGTATACAATGAAAAAGCTAAATGTTACCAGCAATTGGCTGGGAGATTCTTTCGTGGATCCCTACGGTACTGCGTCTTCAGCTAATACTTACACCGATGCCCAAACTGGTGAGCCGGTTAAAACTTATGTGGACCCGATCAGTGGCCAGTCTTACTATACATATACCGATTCCAAGACGGGACGGCTGATTTACGTCTACTTCAATCCTGAAACAGGAGTGCCGACCTATGCCAGCTTTACGCCCGTTTCCGGCCAGTACGTAGAAGAGAAGAAATTCGCTCTGCCACCGATCTTCAGTTAGATTGGAAAGAAAATTTGCCGATTGGAAAATTAGGCCCGGAGCAGCGAGAATGACTCAGACACGCGAAAGCCTTTTATTGCTCTGCATTAATGTAAGCTTGGTGGGGTCAGTATGAAGACTGCATTGGCAGTAATGGTAGTACTAATAGCTTGTCTCTTGGCGGTGGATTGCTATGCACAGAGCACGAGCCAGTTCCAGAATGTGGGCGGAGATTTCGGCAGGAATGTGATTGGCACCTTAAAGGCCAATGATACACAGCCGGCCCCCGTCAGCAGCAATAGCAGCAATAACAGCCTGTGGAACTGGGGAAGCGCGCCCAAGGGAAGCCTGATTCAGAATGGAAAGCTGGTAGCTGATCCATTTAATACCTGGAAGTCTCTCAATTATACCGATGGCTGGATAGGAGAAGTTGAGAAGGATCCCTTCACAGGATATTCGATCTATGCCTACAAAATTCCCAATACCGGGGAGACCAAGTATTTCTACCTGGATCCTTACACCGGGGAGCCGATCTATGTGGAGAGAGGCAATGCTATCGCTACTGCAAATGGTGTCAGTAGAACAAGCTACGCACTGCCGTCAGTGTTCCGCTAGCTCTTCGAGCCGGATTCTGCGGGCAGTCCAATCGATGCACCCCCTTACCTCGTAAAGGTATCTGAAATCCTGATTTAGTGGTAGATGACAAAACAAAGGAGTGATGGACAGATGAAGTATATTGCGATATTTTTATGCATAGTCGGCCTGAGCTTGGCCGTAGGCTATACCGACTGGCAGCAGGGTGCCGCAGAGGGCCTTAATATCGGCTTTAAGATGGGTCAGGCATACGAGCAGGCACAGAAAGGAATCAATATCAGCGGCTTTAATGCACAGGTGGACGTCTACAACGCCTGGGTTAGAGAGCATTTTGGAGAAGATCGCTTGCTGCTTATGCAGAAGATGAACAGTGCTCCGGTTGACCTGAGCAAACCGGTAATGATAGCCAACAACACAACCACACCAAAGGGCATTATTCATCAGATCGACGGCAACAACAAGGCAGGCGGGGCGAGCTACACGACCAATGATATAAATCTGCTACCCGCTGGCGCAATAGAATCATATAGAAATTCACCATCCTATATGGGCGATGGATATTTGGGCGGGGTCTAGGGCTTCCAGCTCCAGCGCCCTTATATTTTCTTTTCTAGCTTCAATATTCTGATATGTATTTTGATCATCTAAGCCCGCTGCTTATCACATCGAGCCCAAGATTTTTCGCTTTTTCACTCTCTGCACTTCGGCGACTTCATATGCTAACCAAATCAATTTAAACTGATAATGCTATCATTATGATATCGTGGTGGATATTGTGGCCCAGATCATCGTGCGAAACCTTGACGACGCCGTCGTAGAGCGCCTGAAAGCCCGCGCTCGGGATAACGATCGTTCCCTGGAGGCGGAGGTTCGGCATATCCTGGAGCAATCGGCCAAGGTGGACATGGCCCAGGCTCGCCAAATTGCCCTGAATATTAGAGAGAGACTGAAAGGCAGGACGTTTCCAGATTCAGTAGAGCTTATCCGCGAGGACCGGGAGCGATGATAGTAGTAGTTGACGCCAGCGTGGCTGCCAAGTGGTTCATTGCAGAAGATAACGCCAATGATGCTCTTGAGCTGCTGGGGAAAAACTATGAGCTTCATGCACCCGATCTTCTCTTCTTGGAAGTAGATAACGTTCTCTGCAAGTTGATTCGCAGAGGTCTTTTATCTCAGGATGAAGGATTCGATATCCATAATAAAATACTCACATTTCCTATCCGGTCTTATCCATCTCAGAATTTCCGAGAGGAAGCATTTCATATGGCAATCGAGACCAAACGCAGCGTCTACGATTGCCTTTACCTGGCCCTGGCCGACGCGCTGGATGGCCGCATGGTTACTGCTGACGGCAAGTTCTTCCAGGCCCTTGGCAATAGTCCCCAGAGGAAACGAATGCTCTGGGTGGGAGATCTGAAACGTGCCTAAGAACCCCTCATCTCCGGAAACCTATATATTCTAGATCTGCTTAGCGCATGGCCCGTGCATAACCCAGAGATGAATACTGAGACTATAATCACCATAGTGGGTTTTTTGGGAGCTATCTTGCTCCTCCTGGACGTCGTGGTAATTAGATGATTTCTAAAATTTTGCGAAAATATATTCGAGGAGTCATTCGCCTTTCAAGCTGAAGTGTGAAATCAAAAATCAAAAAAAAAGCATTATGAGGAGGGAGAGGTTCAGGAAGGAGGTTTAGGACCTGATCTCTCACCCTCTTGGCAGGATCTCTATCAACTTGATTGCTGAGTATAATCTTTTTCAATTACACTATCTGATCTCATGAGATTTAACTGTTTTGGTATATTAACTAAGTTTATGCGAATTTTGAAAATTGTTAATAAATATCAAAGGATATGATGATATGGGCGAAGATTAGAAGTAGCGGCGATTAGAATAATCTGGCAGGAAAACCAAAGGGGAGCGAAGAAGCCAATGCAGAGCAAAAAAAACGCATCTCAATTCGATCATGGGGGTTTTAGACGGGAGCCGAAATGCTAGCCCGTGACAATTCGGAATATGAAAAGGCACTGATCGTATTCGAGAAGATGCTGGCCTTCGAGATGGACCATTTGCAGCGCAGCAACATACAAAGAAGGATTGGCGACAATTGCCTGGAAATAATCAAGCAAAAAAATGATTTGAAGATCTGCGAGCACGCCATTGCGGCCTATGAAAAAGCTCTGCTCGTTTATACTCAGGAGCAATACCCGATTCTCCGCGCTAGAGTCATGAGGAGCCTGGGCTTCGTCTATGCCGCTTTGGCAGACCTCGTAAATCGAGCCAAAAACCTCAAGCAGGCTACCCTTTGCTGGGAAGAATTCCTGACCATCTTTTCTCTAACCGCCGCTCCCGAAGAGCATGCTTTCATTCAAAATGAGCTATGTTGTGCCTACCGAAAACTGGCCGAGCTGGAGAGCCGACAAGAAAACGGCAAAAGGGCAGTAGAGGCCTGCAAGACAGCTCTTCGCGTCTATAACCTCAAAGACAGCCCTCTGCAATTTGCAAGAGCCAAGGCCAACCTGGCTAGCAGCCATCTGACTCTGGCCCAGGCGGCAAATGCTGCCGATCATGCAAAAAGCTGCAAAGAAGCCATTCTAGCTTACCAGGAAGCCATCCAGGTTTATTCTCCGGTCCGCAGTCCCATGCAATATGCAGCTATCAAAAACAATCTGGCCATAGCCTTTCTCTCCCTTTCCGAGACAGAGGATAAGGCAGAAAACTGCCGGCTGGCTCTTGCTGCCTGCCGGGAGGCGCTGCTCTTTAGAACGCAGGAGGATCAGCCACTGGCCTACGCCGCCACGCAGAACAATCTGGGAAATGCTTACCTCGCCTTAGCCGAAGAGAATGAGGAAGCAAAAGAGGGTGAAGACGGGGATGAGGAAGTGGATGGGCAAGGGTTCCTGGAAAACTGCCGGCGAGCTCAGGATGCTTACAGCAGTGCTCTGCAAATCTATTCTCGAGAAGAGTTCCCCCGGCTTTATGCAACGGCTCAAAATAATCTGGCCAATGTCTATCTTACCCAGGTGCAGAGAGAGGATAAGGTCGGCAACTGCATGAAGGCCATCCGGGCGGCAGAAGAGGCTCTCTCTGTCTTTTCCCTGGAAGACTCCCCCGAGGATTATGCCGAAGCCAAAGGAAGCCTCTGGCTAGCCTATCTTACCTTAGCCGATATCGAGTATCGGGCCGAGAACTGCTCTCTCGCTCTGGAGGCATGTGAGGATCGGCTGCATTCTTGCAGGGTCTGGGCCGTCCAGCCACTGCAGTTAGCTTCCTGCTGCAAGGATCTGGCCATGACGGCCATAATGCTGTCGGATATGGAAATCTCAGCGGAAGCCAAAGCCGAAGACTGCAAGAAGGCCATATCTGCCGCTCTCGAGGCTTTGCAGATCTATAGCGCCCAAAATCAACCTGAGGAGTATGCAGAGGCGCAAATTTTGCTCTGGGCGGCTTATTCGGCTCTGGCCGAGGTGCAGGATTGCCGGGAGAACTGCCTGCGGGCAATACAGGCCTGCCAGGCTGCCATCAGAATCTATGAGAGGATAAGCCCGGCCGAGCACGCTGATGCTCTCAAGAACCTGGGCTACAGCTTCATCACTCTGGCCGAGATGGAGGACAGGGCGGAAAACTGCCAGAAAGCCATCGAGGCCTATGAGCGTGCCCTGCAGTATTACACTTTAGAGACCGCACCTTTGGAGCATGCTGAAATTTTAAAAGATCTGGCCTTTGCTCATGTCACTTTATCGGCGGAGGAGGATAAAGAGGAGTGCTACAAAAAGGCGCTCAAGGCTTACAAGAAGGCCTTCAAGATCTACCAGACAAAATCAGAGGAACTGGAAAAGCAAGGCGATCCAGGCGCTAATGAGATGCGAGAACAGGCGGAAAAATGCCACCGCTCCATGCAGTCGTGCAAGGCAACCTTCAAGGCAGGGCGAAAGGCTGGGACGGCTGCACCATCGCATGAGAGGCCGGGAGCATGACCGATTTAACGGATGAGCAGAAGACGGAGTACTTCCGTCGATCCTACACGGCTGTGGATGGGCTGTGGTTCATGAAGGTCGAGGAGAGGCTGGGCTTTGATGAGGCGCTGCAGCTGGACGAGGCCGTATGGAAGGTTCTGCCCAAGATACAGGCCCGCGCCCTCAAGGATATGATGCATTTGCCAGGTGGCCTGCAGGGGCTGCAGCAGGCACTGTCCGCCCGCCTGGCCCTGGAGGGCTTTGAATATGAGATGGAGACGCGTGAAGATGGCTTTGCCGTGATCGTCAAGAGGTGTCCCTGGCATGATCTGATGATAAAGTCAGGGCGCGGAAATCTGTCGGAAAGGGTAAGTGACCTCATCTGCAGGGTGGAAAACTCGGTGTGGGCGAGCGAGTTTGCGGGAGGAAAGGGGAAGCCAGGTGAGGGCGAGGGCCGGGAGATCGGATTCGAGCGTGAGGAGAGGATCTGCCGGGGAGAAGGAAGATGCGTGCTTAAATTTTGCAAACAAGAACTCGGCTAGACTTCCTAAATGGAGGTGTTTTTGTGATTGAAAAGATCAACATGCGGTCCCTTCTGGAAGAGGCCATAGAAAAGGCGAAAGACATCGACCACGAGAAGGCAGAGCGCGAGATAGAAGAGGAGAGCAACCAGCTTGCTAAGAAGCGATTTGATATTTGATTTCGCCCGGAGGCTCACGGATCTTTTGCGAGGAGCAGGAAAAGCTGAAAGTCGAGGCGAAAGAGCTGGAGAAACTTGCACAAGGGGCGATGTCTTAGAATGAGAACGATTTTTGAAGAACATAACATTGGAAAGAAATACATAATTGAAAATTATAAAGAAGCGTTGAGGCAGCTAGAGGCAAAAGGGAAAATCGCATGCATCCCGCTGGCAGAAGAAAGAATAAAACGAAACGGGAAGGTTACTTTCGCAGATGACGTAATGGTGACTTTTCCGCTAAAGAAGGATTAACATGGGCGAAAAATCGAGCATCGAATGGACACAGGCAACTTGGAATCCTTTGACCGGTTGCAGCAAAGTCAGCCCAGGCTGCAAGAATTGCTATGCTGAGCGCATGTCCATTCGGCTCAAAGCTATGGGCCAGCTCAATTATTCCAGCGGCTTTGATCTGCGCTTGCATGAACGCTCGCTTGATATTCCGCTTCACTGGAAGAAGCCCCTCAATATCTTCGTCAACTCGATGAGCGACCTTTTCCACGAAGATGTACCAATTGATTTTATTAAAAGAGTCTTCGATGTGATGAACAGCGTTCAACGTCATCGTTTTCAGGTGCTGACCAAAAGATCGGAACGCTTGCTTGACCTCAACCCGATATTGAATTGGGCGCCGAACATCTGGATGGGTGTCAGCGTGGAAAATCAGGATTATTACTATCGAATTGACCATTTGCGCAGGACGAGCGCGAGTGTCAAGTTCCTTTCCATCGAGCCGATGCTGGGACCGTTGGATGATCTAGATTTGAGCGGGATTGATTGGGTAATCGTCGGCGGTGAATCGGGCCCAGGGGCCCGGCCCATGAATCCGTTGTGGGTGGCGAGTGTAAGAGACCAATGCCTGAGCACAGGCGTCCCCTTTTTCTTCAAGCAGTTGTGGGGTTAATAAGAAAAAGGCCGGAAGACTGCTTGACGATCGAACCTGGAATGAGGTGCCTTTTAAAAGGAATTTAAAAAGCAAGATAACAAATCAATATCTTTAACTCTTTTCAAACACTGATCTTTTCTTGAACCGAATTAGATATTGGAAGTAATTAGAAATGTCATCTCCCATCTGGTCCCCCTGCTTCAACGCCACCCCTGCCATCGCCCGCGGCCTGGCGCAGATCGAGGCGGCGCGCACCCTAGTGGATACCATATTCCTGTCGCCCGCTGGAGTGGCCGCCCTGCGCGCTCGTGCCCGTGTGCGGGCAGCCCACTATTCTACCCTCATCGAGGGCAATCGTCTCAATCTTGAAGTAGCAGATGAGGTCATTGCCGACGAGACGGTCGAGATCGAAGGCATGGGAAAGGATATCGCAGAGGTGCGAAATTACAGCAAAGCTCTCCTCAAGGCAGATGAGTGGGCCAAGATGAGCCTTCCCCTCACCGAGACCATCATCTGTCGCTTTAATAGATTGGCAATGACTGGCCGGTCCTCCCGCCCCACACCTCTGCGCAAGAAGAAAAGCGCCATAAAAAGCTCGCTCACCGCTGATGTGGTTTATCTTCCTCCCCGGCCCGAGGACCTGCCCGAGCTGATGGCGGCGCTGGAGAATTGGACTGATCTAGCCTGGGGCAGCGAACTACCGGTACCTGTTAATGCCGGTCTCGTTCATTATCAGCTTGCTACCATCCATCCCTTCAACGACGGCAACGGCAGAACTGCCCGCCTGTGCGCAGACTTCATCTTGCAGCGGGACGGCTATGGACTGAATGGCTTCATCACGCCGGAAGAGCAGCACGCAGAGGACTTGCTCGGCTACTTCCAGGCTATCAATGCACATCCAAATATCGATTACTACGAGGGAAGGGCTGAGGCCGACCTTACCCCATGGCTGGAGTACTTCATCTCTTCATTGGCCAAAAGCTGCGAGGCTGCTTTGCGGGAGATGGCAAAATACTATGCATCAACCCCCAGAAAAATAGCCAAAAGCCCTGCATCGCCTCGACGAGAGGAGGCGCGTGGTCGTGGGCCTCTTCGCAAGCAATGATCGCATCACTGCCCCCAGGTGGCAGACTCCTCAAGGCGAGGGCGGGCTTACTCGTTATCGGCAGTTTATCGGCAATACATTACATTGGCAGCTCATCGGCATCGACTCAGAAAAGCAAGAATAACGAGGCATTAGATGAGTATAACGAGCGGTGAGGGCTCAGAGGACGCTTTTCTCCAATAGCCGGATCTCACTCAAGGCAACGGTAATATATTTGCCCGCTAATATCCTTCTTATGCAGATTGCAATTGTGGTCTCCGACCCCCTGGATTGGACGGCCCAGGCACTCCTCGCCTCCTTCTCTAAAAAGGGTATAGATGCTTTTTTCTTGAACTTCTCAGAGCTTGCTGCCAGCATCGGCAGCGGTCAGTCTTTTAGCTGCGCTGGAATCGATCTCCTGGACCTGGATGCTATAGTCGTGCGGGACCTGGGCCGAAGGGGGGCAAGCGATGTAGCCTTCCGCTTTGAGGCCTTGCAGGCCCTGCAAGAGAGAGGCATTGCCATTATCAATCCTCCCCAGGCCATCGCCCGGGCGGCAAACAAGTTCGCAACCTCCAGGGCTCTGCACGATGCCGGAGTTGCCACACCCAGAACTTTTGTCACCAACAGCCTCAAGCAGGCCCTAAATGCCCTGCAGGATTTTAAAAAAGCCGTCTCCAAGCCCCTCTTCGGCTACAAGGGCAGAGACATAATTCTTCTGGAGGACGGCATTGAGGCCGACGTTGCCCTGCTCAAGGATACCGTGGAGAAGCAGGGGCTGGTCTACCTGCAGGAGTTCATCGCTATCGATTCTCCCCGCGATATCCGCGCCTTTGTGGTAGACGGGAAAGTCTTGGGCGCAATCTATCGCGTCGCCCCTCCAGGCCAGTGGATCAGCAACCTGGCACGCGGCGGCCAGGCAGCTGCCTGTCCCCTCAACAAGGAGCTGGTTGAGCTTTCTACAAAGGCCGCAAAGGCAGTGGGCGCTGTCTACTGCGGCGTGGATCTCCTGGAGACCGAGCAGGGGCTCTGTGTCATCGAGGTAAATGGAACGCCCTCGGGAAAGGGCATCTTCGAGGTCCTGGGCGTGGATGTGACTGAGGCTATCGCCGAGCACGTGCATCAAAATTGTTATCTACGTGGCCGTTAACGTGAGACTCATGTTTACTATACTCACCGGTGCACAGTTTGGTGATGAAGGCAAAGGCAAAGTTATTGATCTGCTGGCCGAAAATTACGATGTTGTGGTTCGCTTCCAGGGAGGCGACAACGCCGGCCATACCGTGGTTGTAGGCGGCAAGAAGTACAAGCTGCATCTGGTCCCAAGCGGCGCCATCTTCGGACGAAGGCTGCTTATCGGCCCGGGCGTGGTGCTCAACCCCCGCGTCCTGTGGAGCGAGATCCAGGCCCTGGAATCTGAGGGCATCAAGGTCGATATTGGCATCGACGCCAAGACGACCATCATCATGCCCTATCACATCGAGCTGGATGGGCTACGTGAGAAGGCCAGGACGGAGAAGATCGGCACCACCAACCGTGGCATAGGGTTTGCCTATGTGGACAAGATTGCTCGCGAGGAGGTGCAGATGGGAGACCTCACCGACCCGGCTCTGCTGGAGGCCAAGCTCAAGGAGATCGGTCCGGCCAAGGAGAAGGCCATCGCCGACATGGGCGGCGACCCCACGGTGGTCAGGTATGCGCCATACATCGATGAGTATCTTGAGATCGGAAAACGCCTGAAAGACAGGGTGACTGATGTCTCGCGTGAGATCAACATCGCTCTCATCGAGGACAAGAGCGTACTGGCCGAAGGCGCTCAGGGAGCATTTCTGGATGTCATCCACGGCACGCAGAAGTTCGTGACCTCAAGCTTCACTACTGCGGGAAGCGCCTGCGCCAATCTGGGCGTCGGCCCGGTAATGGTGGACAACGTGGTCGGCGTGATCAAGGCCTACATCACCCGCGTCGGAGAAGGTCCCATGCCCACGGAGCTAAAAGACGCTCTGGGCGTGATGATGCGAGAGAAGGGTGCGGAGTACGGCACGACCACGGGCAGAGCCAGACGCTGCGGCTGGTTTGACGCCGTCCTGGGCCTGAAGTCCGTACACCTGAACGGCTACACGGAGCTGGCTCTAACCAAGTTGGATGTGCTGACAGGCATAAATCCCATAAAAATCTGCGTCGGCTATATGCTCGATGGCGAGACCATAGGTTATCCCCCGGAGAGCACAATTGACCTGGCCAGATGCAAGCCCATTTATGAGGACATGCCTGGCTGGACAGAGGATATAACCGAAATCAAAGAGTATGACGATCTGCCGGCCAATGCCCGGGCTTATGTTGAGCGGCTGGAGGATCTGCTCTATATTGAGCCGCTGGATAACTGCATTTCTGCTGTTTCCGTGGGGCCGGGAAGGGAGCAGACCATCTTCCGGGATGAGCCGGAAGAATGAAGCCATTGTTTTGAAGGACGATGAGCTGTGACTCATGTGTTGCGGCTCATATTGTTTTTATGTCCCTTATTTTGTAACCGGTTTCCTCGAAAAAATATTTATTCTTATAGGTCCGTATCTATGAAGAAATGGGGGTTTAGTTTATGAAAAAATATATAGCAATGCTGATCCTTTTCATGCTGATCAGCTTATCAGGCGCTTTATCTGAAAAGAAGCTCGAACAGCAAATTGGGTACAATTTCGGTGATGTGAAACTCAATAAGATTGACGATACATCCGGTTCTGCAACCAAGGTAAATATCAAGGACAACTCGTTTGTGCCTCAAACCTTGACCGTGCCCCTTGGAGCAACTGTAGAGTGGCACAATCAGGATGCCGTGCAGCATACTGTTACCAGCGATCAAGGCTTATTTGATTCAGGTGTGCTAATGCCTGGAAAGAAGTTCGCCTTCAAATTCAATGCTCCCGGCAGCTTCGGCTATCATTGCAGCATTTACTCAGGCATGCAAGGGACGATCACTGTAAAAGGTACTGCTGTGTTGCAGGGTTCGCCATCCTCGGGATTTGAAATGACAGGCTCGAAAGGAGCAGGATCTGCATCCTGGAGTGAAAAGCCCCTCAGCCTCAGTGGGCAGACGATGTCTGCGGGTTTACAGTCTGAAACTCAGGGTGCGATTGGGGGCAGCGGCCTGAAGCTACAGTCCAATCCAGCAATTGACCAGAGCGCTAGCCAGTTATTAGGTCAAGCATCCAGTCTGGCGCCCAGTCAGACTTCCAGTCAGGTTGCTTTGCAGAAGTTCTCCCAGTACTACCGCTCTACCTCCGAGACTCCTGAAGATCAGCTCACGGCACCTACTAAAATCGATTTGAAGGAGGTGGAGCCGGCCATGCTATACTTCGGCTCCACGCAAAAGGCTGTGCCCTACGCGCAGTATCAGACCTATGCTCTCAGCACCGGCACAAACTCTCTCTGGATTTCTGGAGCCACCAGCTGGACTCAGTATGCCCTGGTTCCTTTGGGCTCTATGCTCAATATGGTCACCATGTCGTCCGCCGGAGGTTATGGCTATCTCTACGAAGTTTATCCGGACGGAAGCCTGGATATGAACAGCTACTACTTCTATCCCTACAACCAGATAGGATTCTATGCTGATGAGGTGGGGCAGCATCAGTTGTTCTTCAATATTGACGGCCAGCCCAGCAATGTGATAGTGATAGATGTAGTGCCCTACCAGCCTCCTGCCCAGCCGGTCTATAATTTCGCGGCAGTCACCATCAGCTCAGCTTGGCTACGAGGGTATAATGTCTATGTAGACGGCAGCTATCAGGCCACCGAGGGAATGACAGGAGATCCCGACGGTACAGTGACAATCAATGTGCCGGGAAATCAGTATCACAACATCGCCATAGATGGCAGCGGGCTTACGTTCTCGGATTACAAGTACTTTAAGGCCGGCTACGCTTATCAGCTCAATGTGTAGGCTTGGCCGCTCAGCTATTTTTTTATTTTAATTGTATTTAGCAGAATTATCAGCTTGACGCTCGAAAGAGATTTTTTATAGGGGCAAGTGATTGATGAATGAAATGGCATATGTCTTGATTTACGGGGCGGGAGCCATTGGCTCTTTCATGGGATATCTTCTCTCAGATGCTCTTGATTTAATCGGAAGCAAAATTGAAAACGTGGCTCTACTGGGAAGAAAGAGCCATATGAATAGAATAAAAAATTTCGGCCTGCAGATATGTCTTCCCGAAGGCATAAAGCTTTTGAAATTCAAACACTGCTTTTCAGACCTTGATGACCTGAAAACATCGGATTTTTGTCCTGAGATCATAATAGTATGTGTTAAGACCTACTCTCTGCCCGGTGTCTGCGATGAATTGAAAAAATCTGGCCTGCTGCAAGGACGGCTGAAGAATGCCCTCTTCATATTGTTGATGAATGGCATGGGAAATAGGGAAGTCTTTGATGAGCTTGATCTGGCCGATTCTAGAGTATTAGAAGGCATCACCTCTCTGGGAGTCAAGTTCTCAGATGACGGCATGGTGGAGCTGAAAGGAAAGGGAAAAACCATTCTAGAGGAAAAAATCGGTGAGTATAATAAAAAATTTATGAGGGATAGGTTTTTGGAGAAAGGCTTTGAGATGGAATTTGCCCCGGATTTTAAGGAGCATCAATACAGCAAGCTCTTCGTCAACTCCGTGATTAATCCTATAACCGCTATAACCCGCCGGAAGAACGGGGTTGTTTTATCCTCCGTCCTCAAAAACACTGTGGAGAGTGTGGTCAGAGAAGTAGTGAACGTTGCCGCAAAGGAAGGCATAACGAGGGATGAAAAGAGTGTTATTGAGGTGGTTTATTCCGTGGCCGAGAAGACATTTGGCAATACTTCCAGCATGCTCCAGGATGTTTTAAAGGGGAGGATGACGGAGATAGAATCCATAAACGGCTACATCATTCGCCTGGCAAAGAAGCATAATATAGAGGTTCCCGTAAACGAGGCATTATACGGGCTGGTAAAATCGGCTACCGGAGAGGATCCCACCGAATAGATGACTGCTTTTTACTATTATCAACCCTCTTTAAATTGCAGATACCAAAAAGTCTTTTGCGCAAGAGATTCTATCGGCAGAGTGGAGGTTTGATCAATGAGATTGCCAATTGGCGTTATGCTTCTCTTACTGATTATTGGCTTGGCAGAATCAATGTTTCAAATGAGACTAATATCACTAATCAAACGAATATCACAAACCAGATCAACAAGGTAATTGCCATAAAGAATCCTATGAGCACAATTCCCGCGTCAAATAAGTATAAGAGCGCAACTTCGCCCAATTCCATACAAGCCAACTCAATAGCATACAGATTTACGACATAATTGCGAGGATTCATTTCCATGCTAAAATTAGACTCTTTCCCTTCAATCTAAGTACATCAAAGCACAGGGCTTGAATGGTGCATCTTCCTTTGAGAAGTTAATCCTGCTCTGCGTCAACTCTACGTGCGGCGTAATCAGCGTTGACTTCCTCCTCAGTCAGCCTCATCTATCTTTTTGCCTTAATAACCTATTATTCTAATGAGAATTGCGAATCTACTATTCCTTTCAATTTTTATCATAAGACGATCTAATATAACATTTGTATGTGACAATTGGGTGTGAGAATACCAATTGAAGAATCGATAAGATCGGAAGAAGAAGATTTTACATTATTATCAAAGGATTGAGCGGCGGTTTCCTCCTCAGGCTCCCGCCTACATCCTATCCGCCGCTTATCCGATTTCAATATATTCGCAAGGCTAATTTAAAAGTTATCATCCATTGGCATCTGTAATACATGCAGTTCCATCAGACCATATCGATCTTTAGTGCAGGAGCAATCTCGTGGCAGAGAAAGAGACACGAAATTTAGCCCCAATGGATAAGGATGGTAACGAGGTAGGAATCTTGACAGGAAAAGCACCGAGACAAGCTGCTCTGAAGGCTGCGAATCGATGTTGTGCAGAAATCACGCTGAGGAGAGCGAAACAAAAAAATGCATATATTCACCGGAGAGAGGAAGCAGGTAAAGAAACCCAAGGGCGCACCTGCATGGATGCCAACCAAGATCTGGAAACCCAGTTTCAAGAAGGCTGGCGTAGTGAAGCTGGAAGATCTTTAAAACCTTTAGCAGTCCATACTCTAATTGGGTGGAGGGAAAACAACAATGGGTCGTTCCTACTATTATTATTATCTCATAAATATTAACTTCATTTTTCTTGTAGGTTAATAGCAAAATCGATACATAAATGAATCAAAAGATTTTTATCGCTTGCTTTCCGGTTTATATTGGGAAGGTCTGGGATGAAAGCTGCATTTGCATTAATCATATCGCTAACAATATGCTTACTATCTGTAGGCTGCTATGCACAAAGCATGAGCAACCCGCAAAGCGTAGGTGGAGATTTCGGCAGGAACTGGATAAACAGCTTTAAAGCCCAAAATCCTCAGCCAGCAGAGCAAGGTCTCAAGAATGACCTATGGACATGGGGTAGCTCACCTAAAGGAAGCATAATGGTCAATGGAAATTTAGTACCAGACCCCTATTACATATGGAAGTCCCTCAACTATACCAGTGGTTGGCTGGGGAAAGTATACATCGACCCCGCTACAGGATATCCGGTCTTTGGCTATTTAGATCCCCACACAGGGATGCCATTCTATTATTATGTAGACCCCAAGACAAGAAAACCAGTCTATACGAATGCATATCCATCTTATGCAATCCCCTATTATGGCAGTGTCCCGCCCTACTTTGCACCAGATTACTTGCCAACTGGCTATGTGCTACCTATGGCATTGTAGGAAGTCTGAGGAATACAGGTTTATAATAACGCTAAATGCTCGGAACCGGCATTGGGATTCTACTAATGCACCTAAAATAAATATTATATATTAATTTCATCCTCTACCTGGAACATCTCCGGCCACGTTCCCCACTCCCCAAAGCTTCTATTCTCCTTGATTCTGCCCATCTCCTCAGGCTGGCACTTCTCCGTAAGCCGCCTCATAATCATATCCTCCACATCGCAAAGCTTTGCGTGGAAAACTTCTGCCAGGATCTGTTTTGCCGTCTCCAACTCCAAAGTCCGGGCATCGGCCGCTGAAAAAACAGGCTTAATCAGACGCTTTCGCGTTCTTCTCATCCGCTCAGGGACTATTGACATAGCAGGCAACTAGTATGTGTAAGAATAAGTAGTTTTCCTGAAAAAAGATTGCATAAAACATTATTTACAATCACAAAAGTATGAATAACATACAATATTGTAAATGATTCATTCTGAGTTTCATTTCCCCGTTCCGCTCTCAAAGCTTGATTATATATCTCTAGAATCGGTGCCACCTTCTGAATCGTTCATCGACGAGGATCAAATCGTCTTTGCCGCAAGGTTTTCATACATCAGATCAGGAATTGATTATTTGTGAACGCTTTTCGCCTGCTTCATGACCAGATCAGAGCAAAGCTAGTGGAAGAGTCCATCTTCGAGCCGACGAAGCCGCAAGAAGAGGCCATTCCTGCCATCCTCGCCGGAGAGAACGTGCTTCTCATCGCACCCACAGGCACGGGAAAGACGGAGGCGGCCAGCCTGCCAATCTTTCAAAAGATTCTCTCTGGCGAGCGCAAGGGCATAGAGGCCGTCTACATCACGCCCCTTCGTGCCCTGAACCGGGATATGCTGCGCAGGTTTCACGAATGGGGGGAGGCGCTGCACATTACGGTAGCCGTTCGGCACGGCGACACCAGCCAGGCGGATCGAAGAAGACAGGCCTTAAAGCCGCCGGACCTGCTGATCACCACCCCGGAGACGCTACAGATAATGCTGACCGGAAAGCTCCTGCGCCAAAATCTCTCCACCGTCAAGACCGTCGTGGTAGATGAGGTGCACGAGATGGCCTCCTCCAAGCGCGGCTCGCAACTGGCCGTGCTCCTGGAGAGGCTGGCCGAGCTTGCCGGCGACTTTCAAAGGATCGGGCTTTCCGCCACTGTCGGCTCGCCGGAGGCTGTGGCCAGGCTACTCGTGGGAGCGAAAAGAAGCTTCAAAATTATCCAGACCGATGTGGAGAGAGCTAGCGATTTTCGGGTAGTAAGTCCTCAGCCCACGCGATCTGACTATGCCATGGCTGGCACCCTCGAGTGCGATCCCCGTCTGGCGGCGCAGATTCGCTTCATCCGGGAGACGGTGCACAACAAAAAGTGCCTCATCTTCGTCAACACCCGGCAGGCGGCGGAGGTTTTGGGCTCCCGGTTCCGCCAGCTTGGCGAGTCAATTGGCGTGCACCACGGCAGCCTCTCGGTGGAAGCGCGAGTGGAGGCAGAAGAGGCCTTCAAAGCCGGGGACCTGCGCGGCCTGATCTGCACCTCCTCCATGGAACTGGGAATTGACATTGGCGACGTGGACCACGTCATCCAGTACAGCTCGCCACGTGAGGTTTCGCGTCTTCTGCAACGCGTCGGGAGAGCCGGGCACAAGATCGGCCTCATCTCTTCCGGGACCATCATCGCCACCTGCGCCGATGACGTGGCAGAGGGCTGCGCCATTTCCAGGGCAGCTGCAGCCGGCGAGCTGGAAGCCATCCTGATTCATGAGAAGCCCGCGGACGTTCTGGCCAACCAAATTGTGGGACTGGAGATGGATTTTGGGGACATCAGCCGGGAGAAGGCGCACAGAATCGTCACGAAAGCCTATCCCTTCCGGGGTCTCTTGATGGAGGAGATGAACGGCGTCATCACTCAAATGGAGGAGCACAGGCTGGTGCGGCTGGACGGCGACGTTCTGCAAAGGACTGGCAAGGCAAGGGAGTACTACATCGAGAACCTCTCCATGATCCCGGATGAGAAGAGGTACAATGTCTATGACATCGTTGGCCGCAGATCTGTAGGAACTCTCGATGAGGCCTTTGTCATCAGCTTCGCCCAGCCGGGAGCCACGTTCGTCACCAAGGGAGAGATCTGGGAGATCACTGAGATCACAGAGAACGAGATCAAGGTGGTGCCCATTCACCGAAGCGGTGAGATTCCCAGCTGGACGGGAGAAGAGATTCCCGTTCCCTTCGCTGTAGCCCAGGAGGTAGGAAGCATACGGCGCGAGATTCGGCAGATCCTGGAAAGCGAGGGCGGCAGCGAAGACGGAAGCGACGCCGGCAATGGAAGCGAGCTGGCCGTGGCAATGCTGCGGGGAAAGTATCCGCTAGACGGGGAAGCGGCAGAGGAGCTGGTCGATCTCATTAAGAAGCAGATGGAAAAAAATCTGCCCGTTCCTGATGAATCTCACATCGTGGTAGAGAGTGGGGGAGAGGGGGCCATCATCAACGCTTGCTTCGGCCACAAGACGAACGACACCTTAGGCCGGGTCATAACCTCCATTCTCTCGGCAAGATTTGGCAGCAGCGTGGCCCTGCAGATTGATCCCTACCGAATCGAGCTGACGCTGCCCAAAGCTCTTCTGGCCGAGGAGATCAGAAAGCTGCTCTTGGAGCTGGATCCGACCTACGTGGAGCCCATCCTGGAGATGACCCTCAAGAACACCACGCTCTTGCGCTGGAAGATGGTGCACGTGGCCCGCAAGTTCGGGGCCTTTTCTCGGGATGTGGACTATCAGAGGGTGAGCATGGCCAAGCTTTTGGCCGTCTTCGAGGGCACGCCCATGCACCGTGAGGCGCTGCGGGAGATCTATCATGACCGGCTGGACCTGGAGCGGGCGAAGTGGGTCCTGGAGAAGATTCGGGACGGCTCGATCGAGATTATTACCAGCTCACTCAGTCCAATCGGAACCTGTGGAAGGGGTGGAGGCAGGGACGTCACCTCACCTGAGCACGCCGACGCCGCAGTCATCGATCTCTTAAAGAACCGTATCATGAACGACCGGGTCCTTTTGTTTTGCGTAAACTGCAAGAAATGGAAGAGCATGCGGCAGGTTGAGCGGGTGCCCGAGCAGCCCGAATGTCCTTTATGCGGATCACGCATGGTGGCGGCCCTCAAGCCCTGGGAGGAAGAGGAGATCAAGATCGTCAAGAAGCCAGAGAAGAAGAAAACTGCCGAGGACAAGCGCAGGACAAAGCGGGTCTTTCGGAATGCCAACCTGGTCTTGAGCTACGGCAAGACAGCAGCCATCGCCCTGGCCAGCCGGGGGCTTGGCCCGGAGACGGCGGCGCGCGTCGTCGGAAAGAGGCAGAGGGACGAGCTGGAGTTTTACAGGGATATCCTGAAGGCAGAGAGGGAGTATGCCAGGACGAAGAGGTTTTGGGGATGAAATGCCCTTCCGACAGAGTTTAATTCTTTGCAATCATTCTTATTATCATGAATCCCCGATCCTTCCCCTGTCAGCTCATAAGCTGGGATGAAGCTTACCAGCTTTCCCGGATGCTGGCCCGTGCCATCAAGTCTTCCAGCTTTCGTCCTGATCTGGTTATTGCCATCGGTCGAGGGGGATTCGTTCCTGCAAGGATAGTCTGCGACTTTCTCCTGCACAGTCTTTTAACAAGCATCAAGATAGAGCATTGGGATATTGCCGCCTGCAAAAGGCCGGAGGCTGCGGTCCGTTTTCCCCTGGCCGTCGATGTCCAAGACCAAAGCATTCTGATCATCGATGATGTTACCGATACGGGAGATACCCTCCGAGCAGCTCTAAATTATGTAAAGTCATTAGAGGCAGGCGAGACCAAGACAGGAGTCATGCAGCACAAGACAACCTCCTCTGTAGTGCCGGATTTTTATGCCGATGTCATAATGGATTGGAGATGGATAATCTACCCCTGGGCCGCCCACGAGGATCTGGTGGGTTTTACTGAGAAGGTTCTCTCTGTTGAGCTTGCGACGAGAGAGCAGATCCGCGCCAGGCTAAAAGAACAGTACACACTGGTTCTGGATGAAAACTGCCTTACGGAAGTGCTGGATGATCTGATGGAGATGAAAAAGGCCGAGAAAATCCAGGAGAAGTATAGAAAGATCTGACAGCAATCTGCTTCTTGACTTTCATCTATCCAGTTTCACATCTCTTTGCACTCTCTGCGGCTCACATTTCCCCAGAGCTTCTCTCAGATCCTCCATCTTCACCGGCTTGCTGATGTAGCCATCCATGCCGGCATCCAGACACCGTTCCCTGTCTCCCTCTAAAGCGCAGGCAGTAAGAGCAATGATGCAAGGCTGCTCCGCAAGAGGCCATCGCTTGCGAATCAGGCTAGCAGCTTCCAGTCCATCCATCTTAGGCATCTGAATATCCATGAGTATCAGATCATAGAACTGCTTCTCCAGGGCTTCTAAAACTTCCTGCCCGTCATCTGCGATGTCTGCCCGAAATCCCAGCTTTCTGAGCATTTTCTTTATGACTCTCTTATTCACCTCATTATCTTCAGCAATTAGGATGCGCAATTCATCATTAATCTCCTTATGAAAGTCGCCCTCCGTGCGCCCTTGAGCCTGACAGAGGGACTGGCGCAGGCAAGTAGAGGACGCGTCTTTTCCGCCGAGAGAGGAGGCAAGAGAGTAGTCAATATCCACCGGAACTGAGAAGTGAAAGGTAGAGCCCTTGCCTAGTTCCGATTTGACCCAGATCCGGCCCCCCATGATACCCACCAGCTTTTGGCAAATGGCCAGTCCCAATCCCGTCCCTCCGTACTTGCGAGTAGTGGACATGTCTACCTGGCTGAAGGATTGAAATAGCCTGTTAATCCTTTCCGGCGGTATCCCTATTCCCGTATCTTGAACCGCAAAGTGAAGATGGATTCCATGGCCTGCCTGGCCTACCTGAGAGCTGACACTGACAATCACCTCGCCCTCTTCAGTAAACTTTACGGCGTTGCTGAGGAGGTTAATCAAGATCTGCCGCAGCCTGGTTGGATCGCTATTAATACTGTCAGGCACAGATCCATCAATCTGATAGTGCAGCTTCAAGCCCTTTTCTCTGGCATTGGCAGCCAGCAAATTCAGACTGCCCGCCAAAAAACTCTGGAGATGGATGGTCTTTTTTTCCAGCTCCATCCGGCCGGCTTCGATCTTGGAAAAATCCAGAATATCATTGATGGTTGCCAGCAGAGCATCTCCGCTGCATTTTATGATCTCGACGCACTCTCGCTGCTCAAAATCCAGACTGGACCCAAGAAGAAGGCCGGTCATGCCGATAACCGCATTCATGGGAGTTCGGATCTCATGGCTCATGTTGGCCAGAAACTCGGCTTTCGCTTTTGCTCCTTCTTCAGCTGATTCCTTGGCCTGCTTGAGGGCCTTCTCAGATGCTTTCCGCTCCGTAATATCGGTGACAATGCCCCTCCAGCCCACCAATTTGCCGTCTCTCTCGATCCGGGTGGCATAAACCATTGCAGGAAAAGTGCTGTCATCCTTCCTTAGCATCCGGTATTCATCGGAACTATGCCGAGGCAGGGTATGCAGAGGCAGGGACGGTGGTACTATCTGATATCCTAAGTCCTCCTCCATCCTTCTTCTCTCTTCAGAAGCCACAACCTTGAGGACATGCAGACCTTTTTTCAGATCGTCGGGAGTGTATCCGAAGGTCGCCAGGCCGAAGCTGTTGGCAAATATTATGTTTCCTTGAGCGTCCAGCTCGAAGACAGTCTGGGGAAGGAGTTCCGCTAGCTCACGATATCTTCTTTCGCTCTCCTTCACAGCCTCCTCTGCTTTGATCCGGGCGATGATCCCGGCAGTCAAAGCCGCCAGAGCTTCCAAGGCCATGCGAGCGTTCTGAGGAAAATCGTCAAAGGTCCGGGAGACGAGGATTATGGCCGCAATAGCTCGGTCGTTGTGTTTGACTGGAAAATCTGCTATGGATCTAAACCCTTCCACGCGCAGATCCTCAAAGGGAGATGAGGCAATGTACGAGCGATCTCTGTAGACCCATTTTCCCGCCTTGACTATTTGCGCCCTGGCAGAATTTGGACCGCAATCTGAGCACCCTTTAGCAAATCTCTCTGAAAGACCCTTGTGCAGCACCATATTTACCCCACCTGCCTTGTCGACAAGGTAAACGGCTCCACCGTCTATGCCCTCAATTCTTAAAGTCGCATCAAATATGCGGCCCAAAGCTTCCTTAATGCTATCCGCAGAAATGAGAGCTACTGCCAGGTCGCGCTGCAATAGCAGCAGCTCTTCTATATGCCTACGCTCATTGATCTTGGCCTGCAGCATCTCATTGCTTCTCTCTAGATGCCTATTTGCCCGGATCAATTCGGCAATATCCTCTTTGGCCTCAGCCTCTCTCTTAGCCTCTTTTTCTCTTTCGTCCTTTATATTGGCAGGACTTTTTTTGCCAAGATCATTAGCGTTCTCAAGCATCTCTTACAAGTTCTCCGCTAGCTTGGTCTGAAAAGATCGCTCTATTTCTTAATGCTTTTCATTGCCCTTAGGACTCTACAATTCAGATAGCTGTAACAGTTCTGTGAGGCGCTAAACTGGCCTGATAAGCCAGGAGAAGCAAAGCCATATCCTCAATAGTTGCCCTGGGCTTAAAAAAAGGTGATTTTGGTTGTACGCTTATCACTTCAGTTCCGATGTGCAGTGCGAGCACTTGACTGCCGCCTTGGGAATGCTCTCCTTGCAAAAGGGGCACTCCTTGCTGTTGGGCTCGGGAGGTGCAGGCTTTTTCTTCAGAGCATTCACCTGACGGATCAACATGAACACAGCCAACGCCACTATGAGGAAACTGATTACGGCATTTATAAATAGACCATAATTGATAGTAGGTGCGGCTGCTGTCTGAGCTTCTGCCAAAGTGGCATAGGTTTTTCCGTCTAAAGCTATGAACAAGTCGGCAAAGTTTATGCCCCCCATGATCATGCCGATGGGAGGCATGATGACATCTTTTACCAACGAATTGACTATGCTGCCAAAGGCTGCACCGATGATGATGCCTACCGCCATGTCTATGACGTTTCCCTTCACTGCGAATTCCTTAAACTCACTGATAAATCCCATAATTCCTTACCCCCTTTTAAAGATGCTCTAATTTCTTTTTAATATTGGATGCTCAAATTATAAATTCTTTATGCAAGGAATCAGCACATATTGTCTTGAATCAGTACAATTTATCCGGGGAAATGTTAATGTGTTTACATTGAGTGCAGGTGCCATAATTATTTCCATATAATTTTGCAATTTTAAAATTAATAAAAAAAAATATTATTCTATTTAAATTTCGTATGGGAAAAAATTAGTAGGAAGAGAGCTATCTAAATCTTAATGAAAGAATATTCCAATAAAGAGATCAAAGTCCTCTGGAATCCGGAAAAGTGCATACATGCCAGAGAGTGCGTGAAGGGTCTGCCGGAAGTGTTCTGCCGGGATAGCACGCCCTGGATAAATATGCAAGGGGCAAGCTCTGAAGAGATCATGAAGATCGTAGATCGATGTCCATCCGGGGCTTTGACCTACGAAAAGGTAGGATCGGAAAATAGGAAGAGCGCAAATTCAACCTGTGCAAAGATCAAAGTGATGAAAAACGGTCCCCTGCTGGTGGAAGGCGGATGCTCTTTGACCGATAATGAAGGCAAAGAATTAGCCGGCCAGGGATCCTATGCCCTATGCAGATGCGGCGGATCAGGGAAGAAGCCGTTGTGCGATGGAACTCACACTAAAATAGGATTTGACGATACAAAATAAAAAAGAAAAAAGAAAAAAAGCTGGATCCCAGCCTTATTTCTTGGCCAGGAGCGGGATTGCATCGAGTGCTTTGGGATTGGCGACTGCCGATGTGTCTCCCAGAGCCTCTCCCAGGGCCTTAGCCTTGATTAGCGTCCTGACGGGCTTTCCTGCCTTGTTCCTGGGGATGTCGTCAACGAATATGACATCCGAGGGAATGGCGATGGGACCTAAGGTCTTTCGGACGAAGTTCTTGATATCTTTCTCTAAAGCGGCGTCCGGCTTTGCCTCGGGCTTCAAGACAGCGAATACTACAATGCTCTCGCCCTTAACCTTGTCCGGCTTGCCCACAACTGCAGCGGCGGCAACGGAGGGATGCTTCTCGGCTGATGCCTCAACTTCTGCATTGGAGATCCTGTGGCCTGCTACCTTGAGGACATCGTCTCCTCTTCCCAGAGCCCAGATGTATCCGTCCCCGTCCACGCGGGCCTTATCTCCTGAGAAATACTTGCCCGGAAAAGCGGCCCAGTAGGTCTCATTGTACCCCGCCAGGTCCTGGTAGACCTCGCGGAGCATGGAAGGCCAGGGATTTGTTATGAGTATGTTGCCGGTACTGCCAGCCGACACTGCTATGTCGTTGTCATCCACTACCTCTACGTTGTAACCGGGCAGAGCGAAGCTCGGCGAGCCGGGCTTGAGCGGAGTTATGGGCAGAGGAGCGATGACCTGAGAGCCGGTCTCGCTCTGGAACCATGTGTCCATGATAGGGGCAAATCCGTTGCCCACGTATTTCCTCCACCAGATGAAGGCATCGGGGTTCATTGCTTCGCCAACCGAGCCCATGAGTCGCACGGTGGAAAGATCGTATTTCTGCGGCCAGGAGGGCCCCTCGTTCATGAACATCCTGATGGCGGTAGGTGCAGTGTAGATCACAGAGACCCCGTAGTCCTCTATAATCTTAAACCACCGGCCGAAGTCGGGATAATCGGGCGAGCCCTCGTACATGATGCTTGTGGCGCCCAGGCACAGTGGCCCGTAGGCGATGTAGCTGTGGCCGGTGATCCATCCGATATCTGCGGTAGACCAGTAGACATCCGTATCCTTGATGTCGAAGACCCAGGACGTAGTGAACGCCGGGCCAACACTCATTCCTGCGTGAGTATGCACTATGCCGCGTGGCTTTCCGGCGGCTCCTGCCGTGTAAAGGATGAAGAGCGGATCAGCGGCATCCATTGGCAGAGTCTCGCAGGAGCCGGACTGGCCTGCTATAAACTCATTCCACCAGACATCGCGGCCTGCCGTCATGGGCGTCTCCTGGCCGTTTCTCTTTACCACTACTACCTTCTCGATGCACTTCAGGCCAGCGATGGCCTCATCGGCCTGGGGCTTGGTGGCAATGGGCTTGCCCCGGCGGTAGGAGCCGTCGCAGGTGACCAGAATCTTGGGCTGGCAGTCCTCCAGTCTGTCACGAATGGCCACGGCGGAAAAGCCGGAGAATACTACTACGTGAATGGCACCGAGCTTGGCGCAGGCAAGCATGGCCACGGGCAGCTCAGGAATCATGGGCAGATAGATTCCCACGCGGTCGCCCTTTTTGATTCCTTCGGCCTTGAGGGCGTTGGCGAACATGTTGACCTCACGGGATAGCTCAAAATAGGTGATCTTGCGCACATCGCCTACAGGCTCTCCCACGAAGATATAAGCCAGCTTGTTGCGCCGCCAGGAAGTGGCGTGCCTGTCTACGGCATTATAAGCTACATTGATCTTGCCGCCCATAAACCACTTGGCGAATGGGGCTTTCCACTGCAGTGTCTGCTTGTAGGGCTCGAACCAGTCCGCGTAGGTTTGGGCCATCTCGTTCCAGAACTGGGTGTAATTCTTAGAGCACCACTCTCGCATTTCGCTCTCAGATTTCAGGCCCTTGGTCTTCATCCAGGCCATGACATTGGAGTTTTCAACTAGATCACGAGGAGGATAGTACAGACCTTGCTCTGCGGTCTGAACAGATTTATCCGATTTTTCATCAGCCATTTCATATCGCCTTACATTTTTTGCAATTTAATAAGCATTTGTATCCAAATTTCATCTTATTTTCTCATTTCAAATTGTAATGGATATTCAAATACCTTTTTGATACTGTATTTCAGTCTTATTCGGTAGATATAAATCTATTCCAACTGAATTATGATTATATAATTTTTTTTGACCTGGTTAATCATTAAAGGTCTTTAGAACTAGATTTAAGGCTAAATTATTCGATTTTAATTGTTTCGTATTGGAAATTAGGGATCTGAGCTTATCAGTGTCGAATGTGAAAATGAATCAAGATCTTTAAATGAATAAGTGATTGGCTACCCCAACAATCTGCTCAGACGATTCCATCTGCCCTCCAAAATATCTAAATATGTTCAAGTATAATGGTTAATACTATGATTTCCTTGTCCCAGCCATGCTCCTCGAAAAATCCCATGTACTGCACAAAGGCAAATCTTGCCGAGCTATACAGGGAAAGCAAGAGCCTGTTTCCCACCCAAACCCTCATCAACTCCCCAGAGATGGAGATCGTGGACGGAGTAAACTGGTCTTTTGATCCCGGCACATTGACCATCTGGAACAACCGATACTGGAAGGGTTTTTATCCTGCAGATTACGATCTTAAAAATCTGGTCCTGATGTATGGTTTTGGTTTCTATAAGAGATTCTGGGCAGATAAAGATGGATCAAAGGGTAAAAAAATAAAGGGTGAGACGCACCCCTATAGCTCCGATATCCATGCGGCCAACGAGGCTATTGATGTGAATCTCTCGGAAAAAGGCAAGGCAGTATACATCAAGTATCGCGATTTTCCCTTCAACAACTTCGACGACCTATTGAAGATCATTGACAAAGATTTAGCTATTGGTGAGGCCTTTGTCTCGCTTCGAGATCCTGGGCGTGGTCTATCCATATTTCACTTTGTCCTCTCCAGGAGGTACTCCGTGGATTTCATGACTCAGGCGGACTGCCAGTTCATCTTCCAGTCCAAAGCAAAGGAGGTTAGAGGAGGTTTTAGGCACCTAGGAACTGCGGCTGGTATCCAATGCAGCTCTTTCGCCGCCTATTCTGCGCTGCAAATTCTACAAGAAAGGCAGCGATCTGCTGGCAGGCTTTATCCTGGGTGGAAAGCTGCCGCAAGGAAGCAATACTGCGACTTTCGATGAGAATATGATCAGCGCCTTTGACCTGCCTTCTCAAATTCTCAGCAATGAGATTCGTGAAGTAAACAAGGACCTTTTGGTGGGAATCTTAGAGAAAGCTGACAATCCCATCTTCGAGGCAATGCTTGGTTCGAAAGGATTCGTCACGAAAGGCAAGAGTGGCGTCTTCCTGCCCTATATCCTAAAGCGCGTCGCATCACCCTGAGGTTGCATCAATAGGATCGAGATTATGTGAGGTATAAATTATGAGCTTTCTGATAGATCCGCCGTTGCTGCTGCTTTCCGGTTTGGCCATTTACCTTTTAGGGAAAAGAATGCAGTGGAGCAGACATTCAAAGATAGTAATAGGACTGGCTATCGCCTTGATATTCATAATCTTCAGCACTCTTCTCTATACGGATATCATCCGCTGCACATTCCCGTTCTTTTCTCGCTTGAGCGGCTCGGAGTTTATGTTCCATAGCAATATCACCCACATCACAAAATCAATGGTTCCTGAGATTATTGTTCTATTTCTCTTTCTGCTCTACCCGGTGTGGATATTTGCAGGATATGCTTCGGCGCTGCTTATAGAAAAGAGAAGGCGCATCTCCCCAGAGATATACACTTACTCTGATGTCAAGAGCAAAAAGAGGAATAAAGGCATTAACAATGGATCCAATGGATCCAATGCAATCACAGGCGCTAATAGTAGCATTAGCAGCGCAGGTGCTATCACTAATAGTAGAAATGACCGCACGCTAGCGCTCCCATCAGTATATGCCGTTAAGAGAGGCAAGGATACCAGGAAGTGTGTGATAGACGCCATCGACTCCCTGGGTGGCATCGGCAAGTTCGTTCAAAACGGCGATAAAGTGCTGGTCAAGGTCAACATCTGCGGTGGAGTGCCTGAGAAAATAGGGACTTTCACCAGCATCGAGGTGGCCGATGTGCTGGCGGATTTGATTATATCTGCCGGAGCCGAGCCCATCGTTGCCGATGCCGACATGGTCTGGGTCAAGTTCTGGCAGGCAGCGACCGATTCCGGCTATATGGAATGGGCGAAGAAGAAGGGTGTTCGCCTGGTCAACCTCTCTGAAACCAAGATTGTGAATTTCGACTTCGGACCGGACAGTGCTCTGGGAATGGAAGAGGTCTCCATGGAGATGATGGATGCAGATGTGATCATCTCTGTGCCCACCATGAAGACCCATCTTCTCACCGGGGTCACTCTGGCCATGAAGAATATGTATGGCACATTCCCTGATATCGACAAGGCCAAGTATCACAAAAAAAGCATTGAGGACACCATCATCGAGGTAAATTCCGCCTTCACCCCCAACCTTGTGGTAATCGATGGCAGCATAGGGGGTGAGGCCATAGGTCCTCTCTCCGCATGCCCGGTTTACTTTGAGACCATCATCGCCTCCAATGATGTGGTCATGGCCGATTCCATTGCCAGCCAGATGATGGGCTACGAGCCCATGGATATTGTGCACATTAAAATGGCCTACGAAGCAGGCCTTGGCGATGCTTCGGCCAGGCTTGATTTCAGCAGCCTGTCTTATCACCATGCGGGAGGAAAAGATGGAAACTGGGAGCGTCCCGATCCTCTGATCAAGGATTTTTACGAATGGGGCATCGAGCTCATCCTGATGTTTCCCGGCTGGGATAGGCTCTTTAACATAGGCGCAGACTTCCTGCTTTATGATACGGGACGCCTGCCAATATTTCGCTATCTGGTCCCGGCCTTCCTCCAGTTCTTGCATGATGTCGTTTATGTAAATCTGAAAGGGATCAAGAGCACAACAGGAGATATTACCAGGAGAGCTATAAATATCACACTGATTGGCCTTGTGGCATTGGGCTGCGCTATCGGATATTATTGGGATGGATATATCTGGAGATCCAGCCTCCTGTTTGAGCTGAGCTTCTTGATGGCAATAGTCGTTGCCGCCCTGGCTGCCGTGAGGATGAAGACCGTGCATTTGATTGCGTTGCTGGCAATATCGGCTCTGGTTTGTTACGTTGTTGAGCATACCAATATATCTGCAGGGCTTCTTAAATACGCCGGGAGCGCTGATGTATCGCTTTTTACTATTTCCGGCTGGATGGTAATGATGGTAGTCATTCTGCAGCTTTCCGACTTTTTAACGAGCTGGCTGAAGGGACTTGCCATCTTTAAAGAAATACGGAGCTGGAAGCTCCTTCCCTTTGCTCTGATTCTAATGGTCTTTGCCCTGTTCCTCTATTGGGAGGGGTACATGGCCATTGCCGGTATTAATGTACTGGTAATGTATACAGTAATTGCGGCCATTGGTCTACTCTATTCCTGGAAGCACTCCATTGAATGGAATGCTTCCCTGGTAGTAGTCAGCGTGGCGGTCGGTGGCTTCATGGAGTTGATAGGCTCAATGGCTGGTTATTGGCATTACCACTTCCCCGAGACTCTGGCCGTATTTTTTGCCCTGAGTTGGGCAATGAACACAATGGCGGTTCACGGGCTGGCTTATCTAGTGGGCGTAGATCTGGGTGCACCGGAAAAAAGGCATCTTTTGCCAAGGAGGCATGACCGAAAGAAGGAGTCGCTGCATGAAGAGGGGTAATTTCAGTTTTGAACTGAGAAGAAAGCTCTTCCACTTTTTTTTTGGCATTTTTCTGATATTCATTCTGATTTATTCAGGCAGAAGAAATCTAATAATTTTTCTCAGCTTCGTTTTCATAATGGGATGCATAATGATCGTCTTGATGCGGCAAGGCCGGAAGATTCCTATTGCAGATTGGCTCGAAGAGAAATTCGAAAGAGAGAACGTCAGGTTTCCCGGCTACGGAGCCTTCTGGTACGTTGTGGGAACACTGCTTTTGGTTCTGTCCCTTAACAATGCCAATGAGATCGCGGCAGCAATTGTGACTCTTGCCGCCGGAGACTCAGCCGCAACAATTTTTGGCATCCGAGGTCGGCACCCGCTTCCTTACAACCGGATCAAAACCGTGGAGGGATCAGTTGCATTTTTTGTCTTTTCTCTGCCGGCTTGCCTGTTTGTAGGCTGGATGGGTGTAGCGCTGGCTGCAATAGCTTCAGCAGCGGAAAGTCTTGCTACACCGATTGACGACAACCTACTAATTCCAATAACGGCCATATTATTTTTTATAATGATTTAAAAAAATGAAAGAGAAAAAAAGAAAGGAGAAAAGAGGAACGAAAAAGAAAAACGGAATTGGTTTTTATCTTAAGCGATGTAGCAGACGCTGGACCGGTCAAAGTCCTTCACAAGTTCCAGTCCCTCGTCCTCCGGTTTCCAGGTTACATCCGGGTAGGCCAGATGCTTGATGAACTCGCTCGCATTGGCTGCCATCTGCGTGGCCAGATGCTCTTCTCCCATAGCCTCTTTCGTGATCTGAAATACCTTTGACCTTACATTTGCCTCATCCAAATAGCCCAGGGAATGGATGTATTCATGCAGCAGGACACTAAAGACATAGGGCTTGTAAAGCTCGGGGCGCGTCTCCTTGATCCTTTGCAGCGGGATTTTATTGAGGACGATGACATTGGAGCCCGTGGTGAAGAAGCCTCCGAAAAAGCCCTGCGGGTGGTTTCCCAGGTTGGCCATGCCCAGCATCAGCCCTCCCCGGCTCTTGCCCATACTCTTCAAGACCAATGATTTTACCAGTTCGAAGATATCCGGCAGGGACTTTGCCTCATCCAACCTGGTGCAGTAATCAGTGCTCATTTGAAATGCATGTAGGCCAGTCTAAGTATATAATACTAACCTAAAGTTACTGACAGTTGGAGCATACCCGTAATATTAATAATAAAAAGTCAATGAACTATAGAAACGATGTAACCGGCGTGCAGCATCGCAAATTATCAAATATCCTAAAAAACAAGAGGCCGAACGGAAGGTGCCGCCTGCGCCCGAGGACCGGCCTTCCTTCTCCTCACCCTCTCTGCTGCAAGAGCCCCTTCTCCAGGCCGATCTCCATCCATGCCCAGGCCCAGATCACAGCCTCAAAAGCCCTGATGAGGTCACCATTCTCCAGAAAATACTGACAGTCGCGAATGTAGGCGGAGACGTTCTCCAGGAACTCTCCATCACCGGATACTTTGCCGTAGAGGTCCTGCGCCTTCTTTTGCCATTTCACTGTCTCAGCACGCAGGTCATCTTCGAGTTTTCCATCAGCGCTTCTCCGGGAGCCGCAGATTGGAGAGGGCTTTTCTGCCTCTTCCTTATTCCTTCCCGGGCATCCTTTTTCCATATTCATTTCCTTAGGCCCCTTTACGTTCGCTGCCCGCAGCTGTTACTTGCGATCGTTCTGGTCGTTATCGGATTCGGTGACTTTGGTCACCTGGTTCTCATCGACCTCTACATCGACCATGGTCTTGACCTGGTAGCCTTCTGCACTTAGCCGCTCTACGCCGTCGCCCCGCTGAACTACTACCACTATGTCCTTAACAATCGCGCCCGCCACCTTCAGGGACTTGAGCACGGCAAGAAGCGTTCCGCCCGTGCTGATGACATCGTCTACCACGATGACGCGGTCGCCCTTATTTATGCCGTTCAAGAAGAGCTGCGACTTGGAGTAGCCGGTTACCTGGGAAACCTCGATCTCGCCGGGCAGACCGTATTTGCGCTTTCTTATTATCACCATGGGAATGTCGCAGATGATGGAAAGGCCGGTGCCTATGGGAATTCCCATGGCCTCCACCGTCACAATTTTATCCACATCCAGATCGGCGATGCGCACGATATGGCCGGTAACCTCCCGGATCAGCTCCGGCCTGACCTCGGGCACGCCGTCGGTGATGGGATGTATGAAGTAGTTGTATTCGCCCCTCTTGAAGACAGGAGCTTCCAGTAATGATTTCTTGAGCCTTTCCAGCATAACGAGCCTCCTTTCTCCCGACTTGTGAATCCCTTGCACTTTAAAGATGTTGGCCCTTGCCGCTAAGGCTTAGACTCATTGCTGTCGAACATGTCTTGGTGCACCGGCATTTAGTTAGCATGTCATCGATTCGTAGTGTGAATGCATTAGTCACACCAAATAGTAGTATAACAATTCCACCGCATAGTTTATAATAGATAAACGCAGGATTTACGTTGAATGTCGTAATTACAGCGAAAATAGAGTTAGAGATCTTCTGAACCAAGGCTATCCCTTTAGATTGAATTCGGATATTCTTTGGATATTAAAGTCAAGGAGGGCTTAGTTACGAACGGAATTAACAAAATAGCGATAGCCTTGGTTGGAGCTAATCATCTAAAAATATCCTTGAGTTACCAACTTACACATTTTATTAAGGCTTTATCAATGCAGGATTCTGCATTTCATCTTGGCAGTGCTTCGACATACTCTTCTAAAAAAGATCGGTTCAGAAGGAGGGACCAATGAGACTATTAATAGTATCCAATCGTCTGCCCATAACAGTGATCAAAGAAGGAGGCTCTCTGCAATTCCAGGAGAGCGTAGGCGGCTTGGCCTCGGGTCTGAGATCATATCTGGATTCGCTTAACGGCTCCTCCCTCACCAAACCCAAAATTGAATGCATCTGGGTGGGCTGGCCCGGAGTAACCGTGGAAGACAAGCTAAAAGATTCACTGAAATCCAAGATGCAATCTGATTTTCATGCCTACCCCGTTTTTCTTTCTGAGAGGAGCATGGACAAGTTCTATTACGGTTTTTCTAACAAAACGCTCTGGCCCCTTTTTCACTACTTTACTTCCTATGTCCAGTATGATGAGGATTACTGGATCAATTACAAGCAGGTGAACCAGAAATTCTGTGATGCTATAATGGAGATTGCCAGGCCCGATGATATCATTTGGGTGCATGATTACCATCTCATGCTGCTGCCAAAGCTTCTGAGAGAGCGGTCTCTAAAACTTCGCCTGGGTTTCTTTCTGCATATCCCTTTCCCATCTTTTGAGGTCTTTCGCCAACTGCCCAGTAAATGGCGCAAAGAAATTCTGGAAGGACTATTGGGAGCGGATCTCATCGGATTTCATACCTACGACTACTCTGAATACTTCCTCAGGTGCGTCCAGCGCATCCTGGGCATCGAGCACAACATGGACCAGCTCATTGCGGGAGACCATCTCGTAAAAGTAGATGTATTTCCCATGGGAATAGATTATCAGAAGTTTGCCAATGCGATCATGCATCCTGATGTTCAAGAGGAAAAGTATGTGCTGAGGAGCATCCTTGAGGACAGAAAAGTCATCCTTTCCTTAGACCGTCTGGACTATTCAAAGGGCATAATAAACCGATTGCAGGGATACGAGCTATTTCTCAAACGAAATCCACAATGGCACGGGAAAGTTACACTTATTTTGATAGTTGTCCCTTCCCGCAGCAAGGTCGAACAATACCAGCAGATGAAGAAGCACATTGACGAATTCGTAGGCAGAATAAACGGAAGGTGCGGCAAGATGAACTGGATTCCTATTTTATATCATTACAAGTTCTTGCCTTTCAACCTTTTAGTGGCTCTCTACAGCATAAGCGACGTTGCCCTGGTCACGCCTCTTAGAGACGGAATGAATCTCATCGCTAAGGAATTCATCGCCACAAAGACCGATGGAAAAGGCGTCTTAATTCTGAGCGAGATGGCGGGAGCTTCCAAGGAGGCCAGAGAGGCAATAGTCATAAATCCCAATGACATAGAGGAGATTGCTGAAGCCTTGAAAGATGCGCTGGAGATGCCGGAAGAGTTGCAGGTCAGGTGCAACCGCACCATACAGTCTCGACTTAAGCGCCATGATGTGATCCACTGGGCAGACGACTTTTTGCGAGCGATCGAGTCTTTGAAAGAAGAGCAGAAAAAGATGGACGCCAGAATGCTTGGACCTTCGTCGAAAGAGAGGATTTTTAGAGACTTCCGGGAATCCAAGAAAAAGCTCTTGTTGCTTGATTATGATGGAACCCTTGTTCCCATAGTAAATCATCCGAAGAATGCGATGCCGACAGAGGAGCTAAAAATTCTCCTCAAGCTCCTGGCGCAGCAACCGGGAATGGAGAGCATTCTGATAAGCGGGCGAGATAAAAGTGTTCTGCAGAATTGGTTTGGCGGCCTGGGCGTTAACCTGGTGGCTGAGCACGGAGTCTGGGTTCGGGAGAAAAACGAAGACTGGAAGATGCTAAAGGCACTGAATAATGAATGGAAGCCCAAGATCCTTCCATTGCTGGAGATGTACACAGATCGGCTACCAGGTTCTTTCATAGAGGAGAAGGAGTTTTCTATAGCGTGGCATTATCGCATGGCCGATCCGGAGAGAGCCTCCATTATTGCTAAAGAGCTGGTTGACGATCTGGTGAATTTCACTGCAAATATCGATGTTCAGGTGCTGCAAGGAAACAAAGTAGTAGAAGCTAGAAATGCCGGCCTGAACAAGGGCGACGCAGGATTGTACTGGACAGCTAAAGATGAATATGACTTTATACTGGCAGCAGGAGATGATTTGACTGATGAAGATTTATTTAAAGCTCTTCCAGAAGCGGCTTACACCATAAAGGTTGGAAACACTCAATCGTACGCAAAGTTTAATTTATATAACCACACAGAATTGATAAAGCTATTACAGGAGCTCATCAGATGAATGAAGGATTTCACTTTTATACCCAATACTCTCTTGTAGAGCTTCTCGGGATAAATGTAAAGAATCCGCA
>Ga0351920_1003_pt1 | contig 64537 bp, 61 predicted proteins | sample BONcelHT113001C8_FD_206854 | JGI IMG/M metagenome (GOLD analysis project Ga0351920, IMG submission 206854) | Enriched cells from coal bed in the Powder River Basin, Montana, United States - BONCAT cells T11 rep2 HSBNCT.T11.300.1.C8 ... | reverse complement strand
CGATGTCCTTCGTTCGCTCCGGGACGAGGCTCGATGTTCCGCCCACGAAGATGGCCAGCGAGGGGATATGGGCGAATCCGCATAGTGCGTAGGTTGCGATGAAGACGCTCCGTTCATTGAGTATCTTTCCCGCGTGCACGAGGGCGGCGAGGTCCTGGTAAGATTTTACCTCTGTCATGATGATACGCTCTCCCAGTATGCGGGCTATCAGGGGCGCATCCTCGATGGGAACACCCATGGCGAGGGTAAAGGGGTAGAAAACGTAACCAAGGAGATGAGTGAAGGAGAGGTCGACGGTCGTTCCGGCAGCGGAGCCGATAAGCTTCCCGATATAGAGAAGGCCGCTGTCAAAAAGTGCGACGATGCCGATGAAGGCGATAAGCAGGGCCCCGATGCCCACGAGCATTCTGACCCCGGTCATGGCACCGTTGATGATGGCTTCTATGGGGTTTGCCGCCTTCTGGTAGTCCACGGCTACAATCTTCCCCAGGGTTTTCGGGGAGTCCGTCTCGGGAAAGAGGACCTTCGCCGCCACGATCGCGGCGGGAGCGAGCAGTATGGATGCCGAGATGAGGTGACCTGCCACCTTCGGGAAGACGCCGGAAAGAATGATGACATAGAAGCCCAGAACGCTCGACGCAATGGTTGCCATACCCGTCGTCAGGACCACCATGAGCTCCGATCTGGTCATTTCCCTGAGGTAGGGCCTCACAGTCAGATTCGACTCGATACCGAGGAATATCTGGGCGGAGGCACAGAGCGATTCGGCGCCGCTGATGCCCATGATCTTCACAAAGATCCGCGCGAAGAGATCGATAAGACGCTCCATGATACCCACGTAATACAGGAGCTCCATGAGGGCGGCGAAGAATATAATGGAGGGCAGGGCCTGGAAGGCAAGGATGAACCCCGGCGACCCGGCCTTACCGGGCGACAGAGCCAGGGGGCCGAAGAGAAAGCGGATTCCTTCGAAAGCATTTTCGATGACTTCCATGGTAATGTCGTTGAGGACAAGGAAGAGCCTTGAGCCGAAGGGAACAAGGAAGACGAAGAGGGCAAAGACGATCTGCAGCGCCACTCCCCATATAACCACGCGGAGGCTTACCTGCCGCCGATGACGTGAAAAAAGCCACAGGAAACCAAGGAAACAAAGCACCCCCGCCGCAGAAACACCATTGTATATCGTCACCTGATCGTCCCCTGTATTTTAGTGTTATGCCGATAAGATATCAGGTATGACAAGGATTGGCAAGAAGACAGGTCATGGGTTAAAAAACGGGGGAAAAGCATGCCCGTTGCCTATCACCCATGACCTGTCTTTTCTTTACTTCGCCGGGGCACCTGTGATAAACATTTCCTTAAATATTACGACCACAGTCCATTTTTCGAGGGTGAGATGATAACCGGTATCGGCAGTTTCCCTTTTACCAGCGTCGACGAAACGATCGATCTCATTTTTTCCAGCTGCAGGGCCATACCTTTCTGGCCGCAACTACCCAAACGCTCCCCGCTGGAGAACATGTACACCACGTTTCTCGAGGGTGTTCCCTGCATAGTGAGCGATGAAGAGAGAAACACCATTTACATCGATACAGGGCGAACGGAAGGGATAGAGGAATTTTACGAGAACGTTGCTGCCGACAATGCGGGTGCCTTTGCCATATCGGAAAAATATGCTCCCGGTTTTTACCGATTCCTTGAAAGGCTTCATGAGATCAAGGATGACGTCCAGTTCATCAAGTGCCAGGTCACGGGGCCTTTCAGCATGGGTCTCGGTCTGAAAGATGAGAACGACAAGCCTGTCATCTACAATTTTGCCTTCTACGATATCATAAAAAAGGCCCTTAAAATGAAAGCAAAGTGGATGATAAAGAGCATCCAGACGGCCTATCCGGGCGTGGATATCATCATCTTCTTTGACGAGCCCTACATGGTTTCTTTCGGTTCGGCTTACATATCGATCCCCAGGGAAGAGGTCATCTCCTCTCTCAACGAGGTGCTCGAAGACCTGCCCGCGCGGCGAGGCATTCACGTCTGTGGAAATACGGACTGGTCAGTTCCCTTTCAGTCGGACGTGGACATTGTCAACTATGATGCCTTCACCTATCTTGATACAGTCTTCTATTTCAATGAGGACCTCAAGGGTTTCCTCGACAGGGGAGGATGGATCGCTCCCGGAGTCGTTCCCTCGTCTCCCGATGTTATGAACGAAACGCCTGATACCGTTCGGGACCGGGCCGCATCATTCGTCGAAAAGATAGCGACGGTGACCACCCCGGACACCGAAAGCATTCTCTTCACTACGAGTTGCGGCCTCGGCAGCCTCAGTGTCGAAGAAGCCCGCCGGGCCATGGAGTTGTTGAGACAGATCGCGTATGGAGAGTGAAAGAAGAAGGGCTCAGGGTTAAGAGCCAGGGATTCAGATAGAGACGGAAGACAGATCGGAACAGGGCCCGAGATCGGGCCCTGTTCCTGTTTCACCGTCAAGACGCCCTTAACTTCGGGGCGTTCCTTCATTTGGCCTTCGAGAACAACTGGTCGAGCAATTGTTTTGAAGGTTTCTTTGTTACAAGGCTCACTCCGACGTAGAGGATGAAGCATCCTATCAGAAGTATCCATTCCATGGTGCCCATGCCGAGGACTTTTTTCTGAAAGACAAGGTAGCCGCCGACAAGACTGGCGATGGTTCCGTAGATGACGGTGGCCATCGCGCCCCATTTCGATGCACCCTTCCAGTAATAAGACATGGCCGTCACGAAGAAGAAGATGGCGCCGAGGCCCATGGCGGCGAGGCCCATGAAGACCGAAAGGAGTTCGGGCGGCCTTTTCCATGTCCAGTAAAAAGGCAGAAACAGGAAGATGGCGATGAGGAAATAAGATAGTCTGATGAGGGTCCTATCCTTGACCTGCGGCCGCCAGAGGGTGATGATGTCCCGTGTCACGTTGGCACTCATGATCATGACCATACCTGCAAGGGTGGAAAGCGTCGCCGCAAAAAGACCCATGACGTAGACCGTCTGAAGCGGGATGCCGCCTATGGCGTATGTGAGAAGCGGTGCCGCAAGGTCGGCCTTCCAGGGTTCTATCTTGAAGAGTTCCGGGCCAAAAAGCATCCTCGTGATAAGGCCGTTTGTCGATGCTGCGAGCATGACCGGTATACCCGTGATGCCCCAGACAATAAGGACAAGGATCCAGAATTCCTTCTTGTTCATCTTCTTCATACCCAGGAACCTTCCCAGGTTGTGGGGAAAACCTATGGCCATGGTAAAGAAGATGAGAGGGATGGAGAGAAGCCCCACCCAGCTTGAGAAGAACTGCGTCGGACCCGTTGACGGGAGATCGGGCCGTACAAGCATCAACAGCCTTGGATCCTGTGCCAGCAGTTGATTGGATATCTCACTGAAGCCACCGGATTTCACGAGGGCGATGATGCCCACCAGTGCGCCGGTGATGCCGAGAAATCCGCCCTGAAAGGCCATGGACCAGTTTGTACCAACGTAGCCGCCGAGGACCATGTAGATCCAGGCGATGAAAACGCCGAGGAAGAGGCACAGGGCCGGGGGAAATCCCGTTACCGCGTACCAGACGCCCCCCGCAGCCTTAAGCTGACCCACGGAGTAAATGAAAAGGAAGAAGAGCATGCTGATACTGACCACCGTTTGAAGCGCCTTGGATTCGTAGCGGCGGCCCATGAGTTCCGGCACCGTAGCGGCACCAAGCTTCACCGCGAACTCCCTGGTCTTGGCGGACGCCACCCAGAGGCAGGGGATGATGCCGATGAGACTCCACATACCGGCAAACCACATACCGGAAAATCCGACGGTATAAACGATGCCCGTGCTGCCGCAGAAAGCCCAGCCGGAAAGATATGAAGCTGAAAGCGCACAGCCGGTAACAACGGGACCCATGTCCCGTTTGCCGACGAGATATTCGTCAAAGGAACTCCATTGTTTCTTGGCGAGGAGGCCAAGGAGAATGGAAACGCCGAGAAGGACCGCAATGCCGATGGACGAAGTTACCGCCATCGTGGTCGTGATTTCAGGGATGGGCAGGTATTGTGAGTTCATTCGTCCCACCTCCTTGTGACTATGTACGTCCCGATAAAGGTCATGAGAAAGAGGCCGATGATCATCAACCACCAGATGTACCACGGAAACATAGGATCAGGCTGAACTGGATTCATTGTACTACCCCCTTATTTTTGTTTTGTCGTGCTGTTCAGGGTATAGACCCGTTGCGCGTACGTCTAAAAAGTGAACATGGATCATGCCGATGCTGCAGAAGGTTCCTCCCTTCGGCCAACGTGCAGGACCCGGCAAAAGAAGCGCACGTCTCATGGATAAAGTCCTTCCGGTGCCCTCAAGATTGTTAAAGGCTTTTATTCGAGATAAATACCCGACCCTATGTAAAAGACGTCATTTCCGTTCTTGACCTTCTTCACGTAGGTTTCCTTGTCGGATGGTTGTGTGGTCCTTGGTTTCGGCCATGAATAGGTGATCCAGCCGCTGTCCCTGACAGCGAGCATGGCTATCATGTCCTTGATGAAGAATCTCCCCTTGCTGTCCTTCAGGGCGAGAACGTTCTTGCCCTCGTGCTGCGGAAAAGCAGGATTGACAAGGTCGATACCCTTCGAATCGACGACGAAGACATAGGTGGTGAGATAATTGAATTCTCCTCTTTTGTCGCGCAGGATGGCGAAGGCGTCGCGACCCTCCTTGCTGACGAGATAAGCCGCCTCATCGACGATGTCGACGACGAAGGCCTTCTCGGGTCTCATTTCATACAATCCGCTTCCGACGATGTATCCTTTTCCGGAGGGTGCCTTGACGTACTTGATGAAAGACGTCTTCCACGATGCGATCTCCTGGCCCGGCTTGAACCAGACATAGTGGGACCATCCCTGCGCCTTTCCCGGATAGTCCGTCACCTCCTTAATGAACCATTTGATGAAAGGCTTTCCCACCGCATCCTTAAGGTTGAGCTGGTTCTTGCCCTCCAGTTCGGGACGGGCGGGATTGAGAATGACGTTTCCCTGCGTGTCTATGACGAATACATACGTATCGTTGTGGAGCCATTTGCTCCCTTTCTTCCGAAACTCCGCAAATGCCGCTTCTCCCTTTTGAGCGACCACCTGCGAAGCTTCATTCACGATGCTCAGAACCTGTTTCGTTTCGGGGTACATGATATCCGTCGGTTGGGAGAAAAGAAAGAGCGGAAAGAAGAGTGAAAGGATGATTGATGCGAGTGCGAACGTTGAGCTGAGCTTACCCATGGTGAACCCCCTGTGTAGTATCAATATGCCCGAAGGCAGGTACAACCCCTATTGACACACCAGCCCAAGCCCTGTAAATACATAATACGAAATGGCTCGAAGAGTAAACAGAAAAATTCCCGAAACGCGTGTTGACAGCCTGTCCCCTTTCACCGTTTTTGTTTGTGAACCCGCAACCCGCAACCGTTATTTGCCCCTGAACACCGGTTTTCTCTTTTCCAGGAATGCCCGTGCCGCTTCGGCGTGGTCGACCGTCTCGGAAAGAAGGGACATCTGCGACGAGATATAATCGAGGTGGGATCTCAGAGTGCTCGTCGTCCCCTGGTAGACGGCTCGTTTCATCATTCTTACCGCCAGTGACGGCTTCTGCGCTATCTTACGGGCGAGTTTCATCGTCTCTTCCATAAGGTTCTCGTGAGGGACCACGCGGTTGACGATGCCCAGCGACAATGCCTCGTGCGCGTCAAGGACGTCGGCGGTGAGAAGAAGTTCCAGCGCTCTCGAGACGCCGACGAGTCTCGGCAGGAACCATGCCCCTCCGTCTCCGGGAATGAGGCCCATCTGAATGTACGATTCACCGAGCTTCGCTTTATCGGAGCACACCCTTAAGTCGCACATGATGGCCATATCCATGCCCGCCCCCATGGCGGCGCCGTTTATCGCGGCGATAACGGGCTTGTCGAGGTCCTCGAGGGTCAGGATGATGCGATGGACGCCCTCCCATAAGAAACGTTTCATATCCCAGGATCTGAGTTTTCCCTCGGCCATGTCGCGAATATCTCCTCCCGAGCAGAAGGTGTCGCCCGTACCCGTGACGACGATTACCGTGACGCTGTCGTCCCCCCGGGCCTCTTCGAGGTGCTCGCGCCACAACCGTATCATTTCGGGACTAAATGCGTTTCGGGCATTGGGCCTGTTGATGGTAAGCACGGCTATGTTCTGATCCCTGGAATAAAGCATGTGCGGAGTCTTCATCGTAATCATCCTTTTCCTGGTGAGATATGTCCCTACGGTCCACTAACAGTAAACACCTTCCGCGGCCGATTTTCAAGCCGCCAAGAACCCTTTCCTTTCAGCCTTCTTTGTTGACTTTTCGGTCATCTTAGGTCTATATGTTATGCGAAAATGAAAAAACAGCAGACGCGGCTTTCCAGGATCAGAAATATTGGGATCGCCGCTCACATCGACGCCGGAAAAACGACGGTGACGGAGCGCATCCTTTACTACACCGGCCGGACCCACAAGATCGGAGAGGTCCATGAGGGCACGGCCGTCATGGACTACCTGCCTCAGGAACAGGAGCGGGGCATCACCATAACCTCAGCGGTGACCACCCTCTACTGGGAGGACCACGAGGTCCAACTCATCGATACCCCGGGGCACGTCGATTTCACAATTGAGGTGGAGAGGTCGCTCAGGGTCCTCGACGGCATGGTGGCCGTCTTTTGCGGTGTCGGCGGCGTGGAGCCCCAGACCGAGACGGTGTGGCACCAGGCGGACAAATACCACGTCCCCAGGATCGCCTTTATAAACAAGCTCGACCGCGTGGGGTCCGATTTTTTCCGCATCATCGACATGATCGCCGAGAAGTTCGGGGCGGACCCGATACCACTTCAGATCCCCCTGGGAAGGGAGGACGGATTCTACGGCGTCGTCGATCTCATCACCATGCAGGCGATAGCGTGGGAGGATGACGACCTGGGGGCGACATACCGGGTGATCTCCATCCCCAGGGAGTACAAGGAAGAGGCGGCCTCTTGCCGGGAGAAGCTCTTCGACAAGCTCTCCCTCTTCGACGATGAATTGATGGAGCTCTATCTTGAAGGCGAGGAGATAGAGCCGTCCCGGATCTATGGGGCCCTTCGCAAAGGAACCATCGCACTCAAGTGCGTTCCCGTCCTCTGCGGCGCGGCCTTGAGGAACAAGGGCATTCAGCCTCTTCTCGACGCAGTGATCCGTTACCTGCCGTCCCCCCTCGATGTTCCTCCCGTCACCGGCGAAAATCCCGACACGCACGAGCTGGAGGAGCGCCGGCCGGGCGACGATGAGGACCTTGCCGCCCTGGCGTTCAAGATCGTCATGGAGGAGGGAAGGAAGCTAACCTACATCCGGATCTATTCGGGGTCGATAAAGGTCGGCGGCGATGTCTACAATGTCAACCTGGGAAAGAAAGAGAAGATATCACGTATTTACAAGATGCATGCCAACCACAAGGACCGCATCGAGGAAGCCAGAGCCGGGGCAATCGTCGGCATCATCGGCCTCAAGGAGACCTCCACGGGACATACCCTTACACAGGGGAAGCCCCTTCTTCTCGAGCCCATCGAGATCTATCAGCCCGTCATTTCCGTGGCTGTTGAGGCGGCGAGGAATGTGGACCAGGAGAAGCTCCTTCTTGCCCTCCAGAGGATAGCCCAGGAAGACCCCACCTTCGTCATCAAGACAGACGAAGATGCCTACCAGACGGTGGTGTCGGGGATGGGTGAACTGCATCTTGACGTCATCATGCATCGTGTCAGGGAGGAATTCGGCATCGACCTGCAGGTGGGCAAACCGCAGGTGGTATACAAGGAAAGCATCGAAGGGTCTCTTTCCCGCGAGCACACCTTCGAGAAGGTCATCAATAATGTCCTGTGCAAGGGCTGGGTATCCATTGCAGTGGCGCCCAACGTCAGGGGAGAAGGCAATCTCATCATCTCCCGGGTAAGGGAGGACAACCCCGTCTATCCTTTTATCAATGCCGTGGAGGAGGGTATTTCGGAGGCGTCCAACATAGGGGTGCTCAAGGGGTATCCCCTGACGGACGTGCGTGTCGAGATCAACGATGCAACCTTCAACAATCCCGAATTTGCCCGTCTCACGTTGAAAATGGCGGCCTATGACGCCCTGCGCGACGCCTGTCAGCAGGCGGGGCCCATATTGCTCGTGCCCGTCATGTCCCTTACTGTGACGGTGCCTAACGAGTTTCTCGGAGAGATCATTGCGGACCTCAATTCCCGTAAATGTCATATATCGAATATTGCGACGAAGGACAGATATACCATCGTCGACGCCGACGCCCCCCTTACGAACATGTTCGGATATTCTACCGATATCAGGTCGCTCTCACAGGGAAGGGCCTCTTTTACGATGTACTTTTCCCGTTACGACAGGATAGAAAATGGATAATCTCAGTGAAGTGCTCCGGCACCTGCGCGATGCCGGCGGATTCATATCGGGCGATCACATAGCCGGGAAGCTGGGAGTGTCGCGCACCGCGGTCTGGAAATACATGAACCAGCTTGAGCGATACGGATATGACATCGACAAGTCAAAGGGGAAGGGCTACCGCCTCATCGACACCCCAGACAGGCTCTACGGCTGGGAGATCGACCGGTACAGGAGGTCCGCCACGATCGGCTTGAGGATCATCCACAAGGAGAAACTGGATTCGACGAATACCTTCGCATTCAAGCAGGCCCTCGCCGGCGAGGCCGAAGGTGTCTGCGTGGTGGCCGAATCGCAGGAGAAAGGCAAGGGCAGGCTCGGGAGGAAATGGTCTTCCCCTTCGGGTAAGAACATCTATCTCTCGGTGATACTCCGCCCTTCCATTCATCCTTCCATAGTCTATCCCATCACTTTCCTTTCCTCCCTCGCCGTGTCGGACACCATCGAGGAACTCACCGGTATCAATGCGTCCCTCAAGTGGCCCAATGACGTGCTTATACAGGGAAGGAAGATATCGGGGACGCTGATCGAGCTTTCCACCGAGGCCGACATGGTGCGGTTCGTTGTCATCGGGATCGGTCTTAACGTTAATTTGGGGCCGGAGGAGATGGACAAGGACATAAAAGCGAAGGCGACCTCCTTGTTGATGGAGACAAAAAAAATATATGAAAGGCCAAGGGTGTGTGGTATTCTTTTGTCCAATCTTGAAAGATATTATGATCTTTTCAAGAAAGAGGGCGCCCGGGCCATCTGCGATATCTGGGAAGAAAGGGCCCAGATCCGCGGGAAGCACCTCGAGATAAACCAGATGGGCGAGGTGTTCGCCGGGACGGCGAAAGGGATCGACCGCGACGGCGCCATTCTACTGGACATACAGGGCACCACGAAAAAAATCCTTGCAGGAGACGTGAACTTCTAATGCTACTCGTCATTGATATCGGAAACACCAACATCGTTTTTGGCGTCTATCATGAAGGCAAGCTTCTCAATCACTGGAGATTGTCCACGGCTCTGGGCAAGACCGTCGACGAATACGCCATCCTTCTCAACAGCCTTCTCTACATTGAAAAGATACGCCTCAATGAGATACACAGCGCCATCGTGTCTTGTGTCGTGCCACCTCTCTTGATCCCCTTCGAGATCGTTTGCAGGAAGTACATCGGCATAATGCCCATCGTTGTTGAGCCCGGCATCAAGACGGGCATGCCCGTCCTTTACGAGAATGCGACGGAACTCGGCGCCGACAGGATCGTCAACGCCGTGGCTGGCTATGAAAAACACAAGAAGGCGTTGATCATAGTCGATTTCGGCACGGCCACCACCTTCGATTACATAACCCCAAGGGGGGAATACGCCGGAGGATCCATTGCCCCCGGTATCCTCATATCCCTCGACGCCCTTTTCGAACGGGCGTCCAAACTGCCGCGAGTCGAGCTCGTCCAGCCCAAGACGCTCATCAGCAAGAACACCGTCCAGGCGATGCAGGCCGGTATCACTTACGGCTATGTGAGTCTCGTCGACGGCATAGTCAAGAGGATGAAGGACGAGGTCCGGACGGATCCCCTTGTCATCGCGACAGGCGGCCTGTCAAGCCTCATTTACAAGGGTTCCGAGACCATCGACGTCGTCGACGAGTTCCTCACCCTCGAAGGCTTGAAGATCCTCTACGAGAAGAACAAGGATCATCACAAGTTTAAGTAACCAAAAGACGGTTTTAAGTTTTAGGTTTTAAGTTTTAAGGTAAAAACGTTGCCGGAGCCAATGTCTCCGGCAAGGGAAGATAGTGAGTGAAACTCAGGAAGGCCCCCGTGGGGCCTCTTCTTTTTTTACCTAAAACTTAAAACCTAAAACTTAAAACCGTCTTTAGATCATCCTCCCCACGTCCAGCACCGTTGCGTAGATCATCAGGGCGAGCAATGAAGGCCCAGCCGGCGATGGTGAGCGGGTAATGGAGCTTCACGAACTTCCGGCTCAGCTTTTCCATGGCGTACATGAGTATCTTTCCGCTATTCTATATCCTTTCACGGACAGAAACGAGTTACGGATTCCGGAGCTTCAATCTCCCGGAGCTGTGTCTCTTTTAAAAGGGTTCTTAATAAGGAAACTGTTTTTTCGCTTTGACTCTTTCCGCGATAACGTATATAGAATGATCCTGAAAACCGAAGGAGGGTGTATGAAACGGTGTGGTGTCAGGATGTCTCCATGGCGTATATGCTGTGTCATGACGGCGCTGGCTGTTTTTTGTGGGGGTTGCGCCGTTTCCGTGGGTACGGGGTATCCCTGGCTTGAGCCCGTGCCGATGCCCGATGGCCCCTATGTTATGACGCAGGGGAGGAGGATTCTTGTCGCAGTCGGTCCCGTTGATGTTCCGGGGTATATCACCCGTGCGGCCATGATCGTTGATATGACGCCCAACCCCCTGAATATCTCGTCGGCGGATGAGGAGGCAAGCGTGCTGGAATGGGAGATCCCGCGGGTCATTGCCGAGAATGTGAGGCGTCTTCTCGCACCCTACGGGGTCGAGGCAGCTCGCTATTCACCTGGAAAGAATTCTGATTACCGGATAAAGGTGGATATCGTCACATTCGAGATCGCGAGATCTGAAATCCTGGAGACGGGGGCGAAGTGGGTTCTTTACGGGCCTGACGGCAAGTCTCTCATGATGGAGAAGGATATCTCCTTTTCGACGCCCCTCAAGGACCGCGGGGATGGAGGCAGACGAAGTGCGATGAGCCTCGCTCTAGCCGATCTCTCGAGGGAGATCGTAAAGGACCTCTTGGGGGTCCTCGGGGTGAAATGAAGGGCCAATAGCCCTTTGGGCAAGATTACTTCTCGTTTTTTTCCGTAGTCTTGCTTTTTTTTCTCTTGGGTCGTGTCTTGCCGGAAGATCCTCTCCAGATCTTTCCTCTTTTGCTCTTTTTGTCGCCTTTACCCATAGATCTGATCCCTTTCTAAATAGTTTATAGAATCATTGTGAACGAAACTTAGCGGAGAATCTGTGAAAAGTCAACTTGTTTTCAGGTTTGCGCGGCGTCGGGAGAGAGAAAGCCCCGCACCTTAAGACATAAGGAAATGGCACACGCTCTGTGGTAAAATAACTTTCATGAGAGTCCGTTTCATATGTTCGAAGTATCTGCGGGGTCTATGCGAAGACGACGAGCCTCAGGCATGTGAACATCATGTACCCCACAGGCCCTCGATGGTCTGCAATGATCCTTTCATCGTTTGCGATGATGGATCGCCCCCGAGGTGCATCCCGATCCTCGACGATATCGACAATCTTGAGTAGCAACAAACGTGCGGTTCCTCAGATGAAAATGCTCTCCCTGGCCGGTTTTTCTGTGATATAGTGGTCTGTCGGCAGGTCGACAATACCCTATGGACGCCAAGGCAAGTCTCAAGAGAAACGCCCTCCTTGCTTCTGTACTGAGTTCTTTCCTCGGGCCCTTCACCGCGTCTTCCGTCACCGTCGCGCTGCCGCGGATCGGATCGGCCCTTGCGATGGACGCCATCTCGTTGAGCTGGGTGGCAACGGCGTACCTCCTTTCCGCCGCGGCCTTTCTCGTTCCCGTTGGAAGAGCTTCCGATATATACGGCAGAAAGAAGGTCTTTCTCTGGGGAATGGTACTCAGCAATGCCTCCTCCCTGCTTGCCGCCTTTTCCGCCTCGGGGACGGAGCTTATCTTCTGGAGGGTCATTCAGGGGATCGGCAGCTCCATGATATTCGGAACGGGCGTGACCATTGTCGCCTCTGTCTATCCCGCCAATGAACGGGGCAAGGCCCTCGGCATCGTTCTCACGTCCGTCTATGTGGGTCTTTCGGCGGGACCTTTCATCGGGGGCATCCTCACGGATTACCTCGGATGGAGGAGCCTTTTCCTCGCGAACGTCGCCATCGGCATGGTCGTCATCGTGATAACTATCTGGAAGATCAGGCAGGAGTGGGCGGAAGCGAAGGGTGAAAGGTTCGACATCGCGGGTTCCATTCTCTACATCGTGGCATTCACGGCCGCAATGTACGGTCTTACCACTCTTCCCTCGATGAAGGGGTTCTTTTTTCTTGCAGGCGGTCTCGCCGGGCTTTGTCTCTTTGGCATCTGGGAGTTGAGGGTAGACCACCCCGTTCTCGATATGCGCCTATTTGCGAACAACAGGGCTTTTCTCTTCTCCAACCTGGCAACCCTCATCAACTACAGCGCCACCTTTGCCATAACCTTTCTCATCAGCCTGTACCTGCAATACATCAAGAAGCTCAGTCCCCAGGCAGCTGGCCTCATCCTTGTTTCCCAGCCGTCGGTGCAGGCCATCCTGTCAACCTTCACGGGAAGGATATCGGACCGGGTGGAGCCCCGCATCGTGTCTTCCTTGGGGATGGTCTCTCTTCTGATAGGGCTGGTTCTTTTCGGTTTTCTCGATGAGGGCACCGAAATCTGGCTTGTGGTCCTCAACCTTCTTTTCCTGGGGTTCGGCTTTGCCCTTTTTGTCTCCCCCAACACGAATGCCATCATGAGTTCCGTGGACAAAAAATTCTTTGGCGTTGCTTCAGGCACCATGGCAACGATGCGCGTCATCGGACAGACGGTGAGCATGGGCATCGTGATGTTCGTCTTCATGCTTTTCATGGGGAGGATCCAAATAACGGAAGAGCATTATGGGGAATTGCTGCAAAGCACGAGGATGATCTTCTTCATCTTTGCCTTCCTGTCCTTCCTCGGCATCTTCGCGTCACTGGCGAGGGGAAAGATACACAAGGAATGACGGCTTGAATCGCTTGAATAGCTTGAGAGTTCCAGACCAAAGACGATCCTTTTCCAAGAGAAGGTGCTCTTGTTTCTGGTTTTTGACCCTCAAGCTACTCAAGCCATTCAAGCGATTCAAGCCGCCGTTCCGTCACTTTGTGAGCAATACCGGGCACTTGGCGTGTCTCAGGACGTTTCTGGATACGGAGCCTATGAAGTATTTCGCGAGACCCGTCCTTCCCAGGGAGGCGATGACGATGAGATCAATGCCCTTTTTCTTTTCCTCCTTGAGGATCTCCTCATAGGCGACACCCTTTCCGATCTCCATGAAGACCTCCGCCTCCGTGGCCTTGGGAAACCTGGCCAGCTGAGTCTTCATGTTCTCCATGGCGGTTTCCAACTGCTGTTTTTCGAAACTCTCTATTGCCTCTGCGGGAATGGCATAATCGGCGACAACGTGCGTGAGTTCCTCAGGGATGACATGGAAAAGGTAGACCTGAGCGTTGTACTGCCGCGCAATATCGATGCCCTGCTGGAGGGCCTTGTCGGAATACTCCGAGAAGTCCGTCGGCACCAGAATCTTTGTTGGTTTCAACATGGCTCCCTCCTTTTGAATTCCCGTTAGTCCAGAGATGGGCGCATCTCACGGGGACCCGGGTCAGCTCTTTGTCAAGAGGACAGGGCATGTGGCGTCCCTGAGCACATTGTCGGCCACCGATCCGGTGAAGTACCCGGCACGTCCGCCACCTTTCTTCCCGACCCTGTCTGTTCCAGATGCTGCATTATTCCGCCTTCCGCCGACTTCACCAGCCGGTTTTCGAGACCATTGCACCTTCAGGAGAAGCATTCTTCCCGGAAAGCTCATACTCGTACGTGGTATGTGTCTTCGGCTCCACCACGTGAAGGACATACACCTCGGCCCCGTATTCCTCGGCCATGTCGACGGCCTGCTTGAAGGTGGCGTTGGAACACCCTGAAAAATCGGTGGGTACCACGATCCTGGCAGGTTTTAACATCACATCCCAACCTCCTTTTCTTGCGATAGTTCTGTCCATGGCTTTGCCCGGGAGAACAAACCGTTTTATAAAGCAAGTATAGCATATCGGTGCGCCAGGGCGCGTGGACGGGTCTGTGCGCCTGTCCGTCAACGCCTGTCAGCACTTGCAGGATAGGATCTGGGCGTCCCTGCTGGTGTCGCGGAAGACGGTAATGCCCTTCAGGCCCAGGGCCTGGGCGTTGAGGAAAACGGAGCGCACCTCTTCGGGGGTGGTCTGGGCGGGGAGGTTGATGGTCTTGGAGACGGCGTTGTCCACATGGTCCTGGAAGGCCTTCTGGATTGCCAGGTGCCAGCCGGGGCTGACGTCATGGGCCCTCCTGAAGAGATCCTTAAGGCGAGTTGGGTGATCGGTGGCATTCATCTTCCTGTACATCGGATCCACGATATGGACGTTGAGCCCGCCGAAGATGATCCGTGAATACTCGACGTCATAGATGGGCTCAATGCCGCTTGATGTGCCGGCGATGATGCTCAGCGTGCCCGTTGGGGCGATGGTTGTTGTTGTGGCGTTTCGCTGGGGGAGGCCCTTCTTTTCCCAGATGCTTCCCCGGTAGTTGGGAAAGACCCCGCGCTGGATGGCCAGGTCCCGGGAGGCCATTTTCGACTGTTCTTCTATGAAAGTCATGATGTCACCAGCCATTTTCAGGGCATTGTCAGAATCGTAGGGGATGCCGAGTGCAATGAGCATGTGGGCAAAACCCATGACACCGAGCCCTATTTTTCTGTTCGCCTTTGAAATATCTTCGATCAGCGCCAGGGGATACCTGCCGGCGTCTATGACGTCATCGAGGAAGCGCACCGCCAGATGCACGAGCTTTTCCAGTTTTTCCCAGTCAACTTCCCCACCGCGCAGGACCTTCAGGAGATTGATGGAACCGAGGCAGCAGGATTCATAGGGCAGTAAGGGTTGTTCTCCGCATGGGTTCGTCGCCTCTATGGAACCCACATGCGGCGTGGGGTTCGACCTGTTGATGGTGTCGAGGAAGACAAGCCCCGGCTCGCCCGACCTCCAGGCGCAGCGTGCAAGGAGATCGAGGAGGGTAAGGGCACGCATCCTTCGTGTCTCCCGGCCGTTGCGGGGATTGACAAGAGCAAATGCCTCGTCCTTCCGGCAGGCATTGATAAAGGCATCTGTTACGCCCACGGAGAGATTAAAGTTGTTGAGTTCAGCGGGATCGTTCTTGACGGTTACGAACTCTTCTATATCGGGATGGTCCACACGCAGGATCCCCATGTTGGCCCCTCGCCGGGTACCGCCCTGCTTTATGACCTCCGTGGCCATGTTGAAGACCTTGATGAAAGAGACGGGTCCACTGGCTGCCCCCATCGTCGACCTTACTACGTCGCCCGCAGGCCGTAGCTTCGAAAAGGAAAAACCTGTGCCTCCCCCGCTCTGGTGGATCCTGGCGGTTTCCTTGATGGACTCGAAGATGGAGTCAAGCGAGTCTTCGACGGGCAGGACGAAACAGGCGGCCAGCTGGCCCAGTTCCCGGCCGGCGTTCATAAGAGTGGGTGAGTTCGGCAGGAACTCCAGGCTGTTCATGATCTGGAAATAGGCATCGGCGAGTTCCCGTCTCTGTGCCTGACCAAGAGTTTTTTCGGCAGACGCCACGTGGTCGGCTACACGCCTGAACATCCCTTCGGCGTTCTCCAGCGGATTTCCTGCATCATCCTTCGCAAAATATCTCTTCTCAAGCACCTTGAGCGCAGTTTCATCGATCATCTTCTTGACATAGTACGCAGTCGCGGCGCCCGGTGTCAAGAAGAGGGCGGAGGGATTTGTATTATTCTTTTCCTGAAACCTGAAACCGTCTCTATATCTCTTTCAGCTTCACATTCGCCGGGGAGTTTTCGGTGGTTTCGAGGAGGGTTTTCAGGGAGAGGGCGAGCTTATCGTCTTCACGGACGGGTTCTCCGGTGTCGTTCTTTTCGTAAGCATCCAGGGCCTGCTTGATGGTTACGTCGCCGATGGCCCTTGCCGGCTGAAAGCGGGATTCCTTCCGGATCCCCTTCGTTATCTCCGAGACGAGGTCCACTTCGACAAGATCGGAAAGGATCTTCCTCGCGAATCGTTCGGGGATCTTGAGGATTTTGCTCATCTCCGCTGCGGTGAGGGGTTTTTCTCCGCCGTCAAATCGCTTTACGAGAAGATGAATGATCCTGAGCATGAGAAGCCGGCGCCGGGCTGTGCCGAGACGGGAATAATCGGGATGGAAGCCATACGTCTCATGGTTATCTCCGGCATGAGCTATCTCGGCCCCGAAAAGGACTATCGTCCAGCTTAGCTTCAGCCACGCCAGAAAGAGGGGAATGGCGGCAAAACTGCCATAGATGGCGCTTTGTGTCGATACACCTATCTGGAACCTGATATAGGCCCACTGGACTGCCTGTATGAGCGTGCCTGAGACGAAGGCGGCAATAACGGCTGATCTTACGGGCACCCTCGTGTTGGGCATGACGAGGTAGAGGACGAAAAGCAGCATCCAGATGGAGAAGTAGGGCAAAAGCTTGAGTAAGGAGAGGGTGACCGGGCCGATGAAGCTCATATCGCTCATGAAACCTGTCACCTCGCCGACGACGAGCACGCTTACGCTGCTCCAGAGGGCGAACAGGATGGGACCCAGAACCATAATGGACAGATAGTCGGTGAGCTTGCGTGTGATGGTGCGTGACTGTTCGGCCTCCCAGACGGTATTGAAACTGTCCTCAATCCTGCCGAGTATGGATATGACGGTCCAGAAAAGGACGACGATGCCCACGCCTGCGATGAGCTCTCCCTTGGCATGGAAGAGGAGGGAGCGGGAGAACTGTATTATCCTTGCGGTGAAGTCGGCCTGCCAGTTTGCGTCCCTGGCAAGCTGGATGATCTGCCGGACTACCAGTTTTTCCAGCCCGAATCCCTTGGCGATGGCGAACACTACCGCAAAGAGAGGCACGATGTTGACCAGCGAATAATAGGTGAGCACCGATGCATTGCGCTGGCAGTGATCGGCCTGGAACTTGTGTAGGGCCATGAGGACGATGCGGGCCGAACGGACCGCGGCCGCCTTGAAAAAGGAGGAGTCCCCGAGACTCACCTCCCATATGCCGTCACGGAAGAAAGCGATCATTTTTGCAGTCATACGTAATCGTCTCTGCTAAAATCTTTCATATCAAGACAGAACAGTCAAGCAACAAAAATAACGTGTGACGCACAATGGCCGCGCCGATGAAGACCGGACCCGGGAATCAGGGATTCCCGGGATATCAGAATAAGAACAGCCGTTCTGCCCGTGCGTTTCTTCCGGTCCCGGTTTTGTTCCTAGAGTATCTCTATCAACTGGAGTTCAAATACGAGTTCTTTTCCCGCCAGGGGATGGTTGAGGTCAAGGGTGACGTCGAGGTCGGTCACCTTGAGGACCACGGCCTGAGCCGAGGTTCCGCTCGATGACTGCACCTCGAGTTTCATTCCCTGCCGGAGATTGATCGTGGAGGGGATCCGCGACCGGGCCACTACGGCGCAGAGCTCTTCCCTGTGAAGACCGTATCCTTCTTCCGGGGGAAGAGTGATGGTCTTGGTATCGCCGGCGCACATGCCGACGATGTTTTTCTCGAATCCCGGGATGACCGCACCTTCACCTATGACAAAGATGAACGGCTCCTTTTCGAGAGAGGAATCAAAAACGGTGCCGTCCCTCAAAGAGCCTTTGTAATGGACCTTCACCCTGTCATTGGTCTTAGCCCGCATGTCCTGCCTCCGTCCCGGTGAGCCTACGTGTCAAGAGCCTCATACTTTCAGTGATTACTATTTCTTGTAACCCGATTGCGCGCGGTAAGTCAAGAAAGACGGTTGAAACCGTTAGAACCGTTATAACCGTTGAAACCGTTAGAACCGCTTGAACTGGTTGAACATTTAGGAGTAAGAAGAAAGTCCTTAACGTTCTAACGGCTCTAACGGTTCTAACGCAATTGTTTCTATACGATCTTTACCAGTCCCACCTCGAAAACGAGGTTCTGGCCTGCCAGCGGGTGATTGAGGTCAAGGGTGACCTCCGCGTCGGTGATCTCTTTTACCATTGCCCGTGCGAGAGCACCCTCGGGCGACCGGACCTGAAGGATCATTCCCAGGGTGAATTCCATCTCGGGGGGTACCTGTGAGCGGGGTACGGCGGCGACGAGGTCATCGTTGTATTCGCCGTAAGCTTCCGCGGCGGGGATGGGTATCTTCTTCGAATCCCCTTCGTTCATGCCGACGATGCCGTTCTCGAATCCGGGTATGACCATGTTCTGGCCTATCGTGAATTCGAGTGGTTCCCGGTCCTGGGACGAATCAAAGACCGTCCCGTCTGCGAGCGTTCCCGTGTAATGGACCCTGACGGTATCGCCTGTTTTTGCTGATGCCATTGCAGCCTCCGTAGCGCGTGTCGTTTGTTCCTCCACCTCCATTTGCTGCATTCCCATAAAGCGCGTCTTCTAGTAACGGCGCGGTCCCCTTCCCCTTGGTTTTTCCTTCTGAGGACGGGCATCGTCAATCCTCAACGTCCTGCCCTCGAAATCCATCCCGTTCAAAGCCTGTTTTGCTTTTTCGGCATCTTCTCTTGAGGCCATTTCAACAAATCCGAAGCCCTTCCCCTCAATGATGCGCACTTCCCCCACTTCCCCGTACCCTGCGAACAATTCCCGTAACCGTTCACCTGTCACGGAATAGCTCAGGTTCCCTACATACAGCTTGCTGCCATTCATGGCCGATACCTCCCTTTAAGTCGAACCGCGTTTCATATTTCAAGCGAGATAAAGTGTCCCGAATGGACTATCCCGTGAAACATGGGAGGAGAAAGAGATAAGTACCAGGAAGTAGAAATTGACCCGTTCCCTTCCGGGAATCCGATATATAAGGCAATCATAAAACGGTTTGCCCGGCATTGACAAGGAAAAAGTATTCCTTTACCATGTTATGAAAACGAAAACGGGCATAGTTCGGAAGGATGCAAAAGGAAGATGTTATGGAGGATATTTTAATGAGAAACGGAATTTCTCGTCCAGCGGTTTACTTTGTTACGGTTTTTTGTGCTCTCCTGTTCGTCCTGTGCGGCACGCCCCTCTTTGGGCCGGCCCCCGCGTTCTGCGATGATGGCGTGCAGGCCCGCCAGCTTGTGACGAAGGCGCGTATGACATTGGAATCCTTCGCCAACGCCAGCGAAATGGAGGGCTTCCGGAATCTCATGAAGAATGCCCGTGGTGTTCTCATCTCACCCCAGATACTCAGGGGTGCGTTCATTCTCGGCGCTTCGGGCGGTAGCGGCGTTTTTCTCGTCCGCGACAAGAACAAGGGCGACTGGGCCGGACCCGCGTTCTACACCATCGGCGAGGCGAGCTTCGGTCTCCAGATAGGCGGTGACGCGTCGGAAGTGGTCCTTCTCGCAATGACGGAGCGCGGTGTAACGGCGCTTCTTTCGAGCAGCGTCAAACTCGGTGCGGATGTAGGCATCGCCGTCGGGCCTGTTGGAGCCGGCGCGGAAGCATCGACGGCCAACCTCAGCGCGGACATCATCAGCTTTTCCCGCTCCAAGGGCCTCTATGGCGGAATCTCCCTTGAAGGCGCCATCGTGGCCGTGAGAAATGGATTGAACGGCGCCTATTACGGCAAAGCTGTCAGTCCCTCGGACATCCTCATGGTGAGGTCCGTGACGAATGACCATGCGGAAGGTCTCCGGTCGATGCTTTCAAAGATGGCCGGGGGGAAGTAGGAAGGATGCACGGCAGAGAATGATACAGGATAAACCATCAACTACAGGGGATGACGATGAGAACAAGGCTGCCGGTCACATTCACTATCGCTGTATCGGGCCTTCTCGTTTTCCTTGTTTCCGTTCTGGTTCATGCCGGCGTCGATCCCCTCTATCAGGAGGGCCTCGAGAAACTTCGGGAAGACCTCCAGCAACAGGGGTTCGCGAGGGAAGAGCTGACGGAAATATTTTCCGACAGCCGGTTCGGGCTTTATCCGCACATAGTGGGCAGAACGGGAAAAGGCGTGAATTACATGAGCCGCAGGTTCGGCCTTTTGACGAAGGGGTCGATAAAAAGGGGGAGGAGCATACTCGCGACATACCGGGATGTATTGAGGAACGCCGAGAGGGATTACGGAGTGGAGAAGGAATACATTGTGGCCATCCTCAGGGTGGAGACGAATTTCGGTTCCACTACAGGCGTCTACCCCGTGGTCAATAGCCTGGCAACGATGGCCGTAATCGAGAACAGGCGCTCCGAATGGGCCCGCAGGGAGCTTGTCGAATTTCTTACCATCTGCAGGGAGCAGAACAGGGACCCCTTTTCGATACGCGGTTCCTGGGCCGGCGCCTTCGGCATCTCCCAGTTCATTCCTTCTTCGTACGCGAAGTTTGCCGTGGATGGCAATTCAGACGGCAAGGTCGATCTCTTTACAATGAGCGATGCCGTGGCGAGCGTCGCCAACTACCTTAAGAGCCACGGTTGGCAGAAGGGGCAACCGAAAGAAAACCGGCAGGCCGTCTACGCCTACAACCACTGCGACAGCTATGTGAAGGCCGTCTTCGCCTACGCCAAGGCACTGAAGAAATAGAACGGTTTCAAGGTTTCAGAGTTTCAAAGTTTCAGGGTTCTCACAGCCTGTTTATAAAGGCCTCTTTGCCGTCATCCCGGACTTGATCCGGGATCCAGATGTTTTTCCAACCCACTGTTGTTCTTGGACATTGGCCTTGGCTGGAATGACGGGACAAAATGAACCGGACTCGGAAACGACTTTGTCAACAGTCTGCTAAGTGCAAGAAACAAAGCAGACGCGATGGATTGTCCTGCTCCTCTTTGTTGGACAGGGCGTCGTCATCGTCTGTATCGCAGCGACAGGACCGGATCGGGAGGGGTTCCCGGTGGGGAGAACCCGGAGATGACGATGGATCTTTCCAAAAGTAAGTGTTTTCCCCTTGGCCCCACCGTGTACGAGGACGGGGTGAATTTCAGCGTCTTCTCAAAGAGCGCCGCCCTGGTGGAACTCGTTCTTTTCGAGCACGTTGACGATGCGGTTCCTGCGTGTGTGATCAGGCTTGATCCCGGGCGGGACCGGACCTATCACTACTGGCACGTCTTCATCCCCGGTTTGGTGCCCGGACAGATCTACGGCTATCGTGTTCATGGGCCATTTGAACCCGACCGGGGTTTGCGGTTCGACCCCGGCAAGGTGCTCCTCGACCCTTATGGGAAGGTAGTGGCGGTCCCTGATGGGTATAGCCGCAAGGCTGCCTCGGAACCGGGAGATAATGCGGCGTCAGCCATGAAAAGCGTGGTGGCTGATCTCGATGATTATGACTGGGAGGGCGATACGCTCCTCATGTGCCCCTTCTCTGCGACGGTAATCTACGAGGCGCACGTGGCGGGACTTACGAAGAATCCCAATTCCGGGGTTGCCGCCGATAAACGAGGCACCTATGCAGGGCTGATAGAAAAGATTCCCTACCTGAAGGCACTGGGTGTCACGGCCGTTGAACTCCTGCCCGTGTTCCAGTTCGACGAACAGGACGCTCCGGCAGGCCGGACGAACTACTGGGGTTACGCCCCCGTGTCATTCTTTGCGCCCCATGGCCGGTACAGTTCGAGGAAGGACTTTCTCGGCCCTCTGTGCGAATTTCGCGATATGGTGAAGGCACTCCACAGGGCGGGCCTGGAGGTGATTCTCGATGTTGTTTACAATCATACGGCGGAAGGCGACCACAACGGCCCGACCGTCTGTCTTCGAGGCTTCGAGAACAGCGCCTATTATGTCCTCGATAATGACAGGGCATGCTTTGCCAATTACACGGGCACAGGCAATACGTTGAACGCCAACCAGCCCATCGTTCGCAGAATGATCATCGACAGCCTCCATTTCTGGGTTGAGAAGATGCACGTGGACGGTTTCCGTTTCGATCTGGCCTCTATCCTCTCCCGTGATGAATCGGGCCGGCCCATGGAGAATCCACCCGTGTTGTGGGACATCGAGTCAGATCCCGTCCTCGCAGGGGTCAAGCTCATTGCCGAGGCATGGGATGCGGCGGGGCTCTACCAGGTAGGCGGCTTCATCGGGGACAACTGGAAGGAATGGAACGGCAAGTTCCGGGACGATGTTCGGGCATTCCTGAAGGGTGACGACGGCACCGTACCGCGGCTTGCCCAGCGGCTGATGGGAAGCCCCGATATCTACGGGCACAAGGAGCGGGAGCCGGAACAGAGCGTCAACTTCGTGACCTGCCATGACGGTTTTACGCTCAACGACCTTGTCTCTTACAACTGCAAACACAACGAGGCAAACGGCGAGGACAACAAGGACGGCACGGACTATAACGTAAGCTGGAACTGCGGCGTTGAAGGGCCCACCGATGACTCTGCCATCGAAAAGCTCCGCAATCGCCAGGTCAGGAATTTTCTGACGATCGCCCTCACCGCCGTAGGTACTCCGATGCTATCCATGGGTGACGAGGTGCGCCTCACACGGCGGGGAAACAACAATGCCTACTGCCAGGACAATGAGACGAACTGGTTTGACTGGTCCCTTGTGGAAAAGCACGCCGATATATGCCGCTTCACAAAAAGCCTCATTCACTATCGACTTTCCCGGGAGCACGGGAAAACCACGCGCTTGATGAGTCTGAATGAATTGCTTCACAATGCCCGTTTTGACTGGCACGGTGTGAAGCTCAACCAGCCTGACTGGAGCCATGACTCACATAGTCTCGCAGTGACTGTTTGGACCCCCGGCAACCTTGTATTCCATATAATGCTGAACAGCTACCGGGAGCCTCTTGACTTTGAACTGCCGTTGCTCTCTAAAGACGGGGTAAATCCCTGGCACCGATTGGTCGACACGTCCCTCGAATCCCCCGACGATATCTGTCTATGGAATAAAGCTCCCCGGGTCACAGGCGAGACATACAGCCTCTGCCCCCGTTCCATAGCGTTCCTCTTTTCTCATGTCAGGGAGCGGTTGTAGCCGCCTCGGCGCGGAGCCTCATTCCTGAATGGCGATGGTTGGAATGTGAAAGTACGAAGGGCCGGAGGCCCGTGTGCCATCGGGCTATCTGTTCAGTATCTCACGGACCTTCTGAAGGAACTTGCCGAGTAACAGCGGCTTCGCGATGAAGTCGAATTCCTTGTCCTTGATCCCTTTGTCAAGAACGACATCCCTGGTGTACCCGCTGGTGAAGAGTGCCCTGACATGGGGGTCTATCCGGAGTATCGCCTCGAAGGCTTCCCTTCCGTTTTTTCCGGGCATGACCGAGTCGAGGATGACGAGATCTATGTCGCGGTGCAGTTTGAACTTATCTATCGCGTCTTCACCGTCCACTGCCTCTATGCTCCTGTAGCCATACGCCTCGAGCGCCTCCCGCATGATCCGTCGCACCCCTTCATCATCCTCGGCGATAAGGATCGTCTCTTTCCCTCCCACGGGTACCTCCGTATCGGATTCCTCGTCGATCTTTGTGATTGCCGCAGGGAGGTAGATGTGGAAGGCCGTGCCGTGGCCGGGTTCGCTGTATACGGTGATGTAGCCATTGTGCTGTTTGATGATGCCGTAGACGGTTGCAAGGCCCAACCCCGTGCCTTTCCCGGTCTCCTTTGTGGTGAAGAAGGGATCGAAGATCTTTTCCCGCGTTGCTTCGTCCATACCTTCTCCCGTATCGGAGACGTTTATCAGCACATACCTCCCGTGTTCTCCGAACCCGTGAGCCTCTATGAACCAGCCGTCCATGTCGGCGATATCCGTCTCTACGGTGAGTGTCCCCCCTTCCGGCATGGCGTCCCTTGCGTTGGTGACAAGGTTGAAAAGGATCTGGTCCATCTGCGACTTGTCGGCCATGACAACCGTGTCATCCCCGGTAAGGGATGTCTGCAGGTCGATATCCTCGGTAAGGAGCCTTTTGAGCAACGGTTGTGTCGTTCTTATTGCGTCATTCACATCCATCGGGAGAAGCGTGACGGGCTGCTGCCTGCTGAAGGTCAGAAGGCTCCGGGTGAGATCGGCCCCCTTCCGGGAGGCAAGGAGAACCTGGTCCACATATGACCGTAAGGGGCTGTCGCTGTCCAGCTTTGCCTGTATGAGGGAGGCATATCCTATAAGGGTGGTGAGGATATTGTTGAAATCGTGGGCGATGCCTCCCGCGAGGGTCCCGATGGATTCCATTTTCTGGGCCTGGCGCAACTGTGATTCGAGCTTTCTCAGCTCGGTGATATTTTCGCAGGTCATGAGGTAATCCCCGGAGGCAAGCCTTGAAGGGATGAACTCGATGATCTTCTTGATCCCGTCCCTGCATGCAACGGTGAAAACCCTGGGTGTGCGTTCAACCTGCCCGGCGTCCTTGAAGTCCTCCACCCACGTCGAAATGACCGTATGCCTGTATTCGGCCTCAGGATAGGCCTTTCTGAACCATGTTCTGCCATCCTGGATATCCGACAGATCATACCCGAAGAGTTCCGTGAACTTGGCGTTGACGTATGTGAAACGACCATCGTTATCGATGAGGACCATCCCGAAGGGGGCGTTGTCCGAGAGTGTTCTCAGTTTTTCTCTTTCCCTGATGATCTCTTCCTCGGCGCGCTTCTGGGCGGTGATATCCTGTATGATGGAGGCAAAATACGCTATTGTAGCATCAGGATTTCGAACGACCTGGGTGGAGACGAACACATCGACAAGAGAGCCATCCTTTCTGACGTATCGTTTCTCGATACCGGCAATGTCTCTTGTTCCTCTTGCCACGTCTTCAAAGAGAGGCCGTTCCTTTTCAAGGTCTTCGGGAGGTGTGATTCCCATCCAGGTCGTCTTTTCCAGTTCATTGCGGGCGTAGCCCAGCATTTCGCACAGCCTGTCGTTGAAGTGGATCCACCGGCTATCGGCGCCGGTGATCGAAAAACCCACGATGGGAAGATTGAAAAAGGTGCGAAACCGTTCTTCGCTCGCCGAGAGCGCGTTCTCGGCGCTCTTGCGCTCGGAGATATCAAGCAGGGTCCCGATGATCGCCGGTTCTCCTTCGTATACGGTGAAGGAGCTGTAGACCTCCACATGCCTGATGTCTCCGCCCTTCGTGATTATCCTGAACTCGTAATGGTGTGACGGCAATTCCCCCGACATCCTCTTGCCGATGCTGGAACCCACCAGGGGAAGGTCTTCAGAGAATATAACATCACATACGTTGAGCCTGTCGATCGCTTCCTCAACGGTGTACCCGAATACCTGGGCGCACCGTGCGTTGACGTACCGCACGGTTCCGTCCTGCTGGAGGACGTAGATACCGACAACGGACTTCTCGGCGAGGTCCCGAAACTTGCGCTCCGATTCCCGCAGCGCCCCCTCGGTGCGCCTGCGCTCTGTTATGTCCCGGAACGTCCATATCCTGCCGTAGTGGTATCCGTCCTCGCCGAGGACCGGGGCCGAGTACCTGTCCAGAACCATGCCGTTCTTGAATTCGATCTCGTCGCGGCTTGTCTCATGGGGATGGTCGTACAGGTAATTTACCTTTCCGAGGAACTGCTCGGGATACCTGACAAGACCCACGACATACTGAAGGAGGGCCTCATCATTCTCATCATCCAGAATATGCCGGGGAACGTCCCACATCTCCAGGATCCGCTGGTTGATGATAAGTCTTTTCTGATTTTCATCGATGACCAGAATACCATCGATGGACGTATTCATCTGTGCTTCGAGAAGGGCTGTTTTCCACTGCAGTGACTCCACCGCCCCCTTGCGTCCGGCACCATCACGGGCGCCGGAGACCGACCATTCGTTCCCCGGCGCGGTGCCCTGAAGCGCCACGTCCTTCCGCAACGACCCTTCCGCGCCATTCCTCACTCCCTCCGAGCGTTCCAGTTCCCTGATCCTTTCCCTTAAAGAGGATATCTCCTCCATCAATTCCTGATACGTTCCGGCCGAATCTTTCATCTGCTCCTCTTCGGGGATTGAATGATGCCCCGACACAAAGACACAAACGATGGTATCACACACAGTGTTTCTGTCAACTGCGAAATCGCTGTGAAGAGCAACCATGTGCCTGAGTCACCTTCGGCGAATAGTCCGATGTTCTCTTCGTTATGGTTATCGCGAAATATCCATGGGGCATTATGAGAGGCGGTTCAGGGGTTCAACAGGCCGTTGACAAAGTCTTTTCTGAAGTCGGTTTGTGCTCTTTCGTCATTCCTGTGAAAGCCGTAGTCTTCACTCGTGGAAGCGACATCCGGATAATGCGCGGAATTAGAAAAACCTCTAGATCCCGGATCAAGTCCGGGATGACGAAAAGAGGACTTTTTCAACAGTTTATTGAAGGTTCAAGACAAGGCACGGGAGGGTGGTTCTTTTGACTGATCCCCGGATCATGTTACACTGACGCCAGGACGGCAGACCGTTACCTCTTTTGCCTGTCGTAGTAGTACCTGTACGCGCATTCGGGTATGTGCTCTTTATGAACAACGCCGTCTATCACGAAACATGCTGTGTAATTCTGACCGTAGAAGACACCATCCTTGGCGGTCAGGGAAATAGGGTCCGGGCGCGATTTGACATCATACGCACAATCTATTGAAGCGCAGGATACAAAAGACAACAGAACTGCAACCACCAGCCATATCCTCAATGACTTAATAAGCATAGTTCCACCTCCAGACATATCTCTATTCTATCAAAGATCTGCTGCTGAGGTAACCGGGGGCCTTTCGGGACAAGCCGTGACGGGGCGGCAGGGAAGAGTACAGGGAGAAGAATGGTTTCAGGTTTCAGGTTTCGGGTTTCAGGAATTCAAGAAGGGGAATCCTATCCATCGTTGACGACGCAACAGGCCTTCTTTCTGCCAAGCATCTGGTTGATAAGAGCTGACGCGCAGCCTACGCCCGCCTTGACGGTTACCGCTCCGTGAGGACAGTTGCGCTGGCAGGCGCCGCACTCTATGCAGGCATCACGCCGGGCGATCTCGACCTTCCCGTTGCGGCGTCGAAGCACCTCACGCGGGCAAACGGAAAGGCAGGTGCCGCAGCCATTGCACAGTTCCGGTATGTGGGCCAGTGTCACAACGTCTTTGAGATAGACCATGGGTCGCATTTTTGTCCCTCTACCTTCCGAAAAGAGCGATGATCCACAGGAGGAGGCCTGCCCCCGTGCCGCCGATCTCAAGGGGAAGGGCGAAGCGCATCTCCTTTCTCACGCCGGAAAGTGAAGTGAACGTGGAGGAACCGGTGAAATTCATCGCGAGATAGGCGGACATGGCGGGGACCGAGACAAGAAGAACGATCATTTCCAGCACGCTCGAACCATGAAAAAGGGAAACGGTTAGAAGGGCCAGCAGAAGACCCATCACGAATCCTTTTATCGAAAAGGCCCTCCCCGGAAGCCATGGAAGCAGAAGCGGAGTGAGCACCGCACCCGCGAGTATGGAGGCTCCGATAGCCCCGGCGGGAACTGCAAACCATTCGAGTGCTTTCGATACCGAGAACCCTCGAAGAAGAAAACACAGAACAAAGAGACCTGCCGCAGCGAAGAGCCCCAACCTTATGGCCGGCACAACCTCCATCGGGACAAGCGCCAGCCTCTCCATAAAGCCGAAGCCCTTTGTCCGCATTCGCTCGTCCGCCTTGAGGCCCCCCTCAAGGAATTCAGGTATGTCTTCAGCCTCAACGGGTCCGTAAATGACCTGAAAACCGGAACGTTTCTTCACCTCATAACCCGCAACCCCCGGTCCCGCGAGCTGAGGAAGTATCAGTCTCCGGTGGTTTACAATCCCGGCAAGATGACTCGATTCGATGCGGTCCACCAGTTCTTCGGTCCCGAAGGTGCCCTTCCCCGCGGCGCACCACACGTTGATCCCCAGCGTATCGAGTACGAGGATCCACCCGTCTATCGATGCGACGGCCCGTCTGAGCAGATCGAATGTCAGCTTGTAGTTCGCGGTGACGAAGACGGGGGATTCCGCGGTCGGTTCACCTATTGCGTAAAGACCCGGGTCAACCCTGTATTTCATCCGCCTGATCCCCCATCGCGCCTTGAAGGACCCCATGCGGTCCGTTCCGCTGATGACCTTCGATACCAGGGGGACGGGACCGACAGCGGTCTCCATTACGCCGGTAATAAAAGGCTGGTCAAGACGAGGAGGTCTCACCGGACCCCGCTTCTCCGACGGGCCTCAGCAAGGTGCGTTATCAAGTACGACAAGCTGTGAAGGCAAGGATTCCATGACATTCATAATAGAACGCTTCAGGGGCTTCTGTCAAGCTGGTCATATCAATTCAGGTTTGATAATAGCAAAATGTATCAATTGACATATCCATGCATTATCCGTATACATATCAAGTATCGTTTATATATACTTGGCGTAACAGGAGGCCCGAATGAAAAAGCTCTCGTCAGTTTTCAAGGCATTATCCGATGAAACGCGGTTGAGGATCGTCAAGCTTCTCGAGAACGGCGAACTCTGTGTCTGCCACATCGTAGCCGCCGTCGATATGTCCCAATCGAGGATCTCCTTTCACCTGAAGATCCTCAAGGAGGCGGGGCTCGTGAAGGACAGGCGGGAAGGAAGATGGACGCACTACCGCCTCAACGAATCGGACCTGTTCAAGCGTCTCCTCTTCCTTTCCATCGCCGAACGGGTGAGCGGGGAAGAGGCAGCAAATGACCGTCAACGGCTGGAAGCATTGATCGCATCAAGACCACAAGAATTCGCCGGCATGGCGGCCGAGTGCTGCGGCAGGACGTGAACGCGAGTTCAGCCTGTTCACTCCGGAAGGTGGGTCAGGATGGAGGCATTTGTGGCTGTCAGAGCCAGGAACGGCAACAAGGAAAGGTGAAAGATCCGGGCGTCGTTACAACGTGCTCCTTATCTATCTGCAAGACCCATCTCGATCCGTGCATGGACACTATCCCCGTCCAGCCTGGCTTCGGGCATGCTGCTGCTTGTTCCTGTTTCGACGATTAAGACGAAACACGCTGTTCGGTCAGGGCTGTTTACTTTTCCAGATAAGCCTTTCCCATTCCATAGCTGATCTTCCCGGGGTTTTCAATGAACATTCCTTCCAGAGCCTCATCAATCGCAGTGTAGCTGGTGATGCTGCCGCCATCCGCGCTGATCGTGACGTAGACCCTCTGTCCTTTCTTGGGATAGTGATAGATCGTTCCGCCCGCTCCCGGCTCCTGCCAGGAATGGTCGACGGAATAGCAGGTACCGCTGAAGGTGGCCGGGACGGAATCACTGAAGGAGTGCCTCAGTTCAAAAACGACCTTCTTGGAGGTGCTGCGTTTTGTGCGTTCGATGATCTCCACGGATGTCACAACCGCGGTTGCCTTGATCTTCGATGCCTCGGCCATGTCCGCGTAAAACTGCGGCAATCTGACCGCCTCGGTGGAAATGGCGGTGAAGAGAAAGACCCACACAGCCATAACCGAAACAACCCTGAAACCCATCGACGCTCCCACTCTCGATATCCAATGTCTCAAAAGCATCTCTCCCTCCATTATATCCTTCATCAGTACCCCTGACTCTGACTTTGCTTTCGATGATCAGGCACATTTGTTTAATACAAACTCGAAGGGAAACCGCCCAAACAGGCAAACCTGATCCGCGACGAACCAGATCGAACCGAGAGGGTTCCCGCAATAAGTCTAACAGCATACTCCGCCCGGTTCTAGAGATATTCTCGAAAAGGAGGCCCTGCTCGACAACAGGGAAGGCAGCGGCCGAGAAAAAGGAAAAGATCCCTCGACCAGCGAAAGGCACTGAGAAAACTCCTGATACTGGATGCCGCGGAGAGACTGGAGGATTTGAGGATACCTCCCGGCAACCAGTTGGAGAAGCTTGAAGGTGACCGTCAGGGACAGTACAGCATCCGCATCAACGACCAGTGGCGCATATGCTTTTTGTGGAATGGTTCGGATGCGAGCGAGGTGGAGATAGTTGATTATCATTAGGAGGAGCTTATGACATACAAGACGGTGGAACCGGTCCATCCCGGAGAGATCCTCGCCGAGGAGTTTCTGGCACCCCTGAAGATCAGTCAGTACAGACTCGCGAAAGACCTAAACGTACCTCCGCGCATCATCAACGAAATAGTCCACGGCAAGCGGTTCATAACGGCCGATACGGCGTTGAGACTATCAAGATATCTTGGTCTTTCCGAGCGCTTCTGGCTCAACCTCCAGTCCCGTTACGATCTCGAAGTAGAGAAGGAACGATCAAAGGGACGCATCGAAGCCGAAGTCAAAGTACTCGAAAGAAAGACTGCCTGAACTATTGATTCTTAGTGGCCAGCAGTGAGTACTGCGTTTGAAGTGGTAATATAAGATTAACAACCTTCTCCTTCCTCCCGGCATTCTCTATTTATTCTTGTCGTCTACATTCTTCTTTTCAGGCGGTCCCCATGTGTATTGGTAGGCCACGTAGTATGAAAAGAGGTTGGGGCCATGGACATCGCTTCCCCTCGAGCATAACAGGTGATGGTTTGGTGAAATTGATGATTAGGGTGAGAATCAGTCAAATTAGAATAATCCCGTAGCTATCCCACAGCCCACAAGGATCAGCAACGCTCCGACAACGATCTGGATTACGCGCATGGTGACTTTCTTGAGAAGTCGCGCACCGATAAAAGAACCTGCGAGCGCGGCCACGATAGCGGCGAGCATAAGGCTGCCCATTTTTGCAGATGCCGCGAACTGTATTGTATAGAAACTTACTCCATACACCACCAGTCTTGCCAGGTCCACAATGACCGCAGACACGGTGCTCGTACCGACAAAGGCCTCCTTCTTAAGCCCGGCCTTGAGAAGGAAGGCGGCTCGCAGAGCCCCTTGTATGCCCCCGAGAAAGCCCGATAAAGCGCCCCCTGCAACAAGGTACTTTTGGTCAAACCCAACTTTAGAGAAGCGGGGCACGAGATCGAGTATGGCAAAACCGACGATCAGAATTCCGATCACAAGGTCGACTGCACCAACCTTGTGAATCCGTCCGGCCAGTTGGTAATGAAAGAGGGGTGGAAAATGGGTAAACAGGCTAAGTACTGAGGCCCCAACCATGGCAGCCGTTGCTCCGGGCAGGGCAAACCTGAGTACTGCCGACCAATCGGCCGTGCGACCAACGAGGACAACCTTGAACAGGTTATTGGCGAGGTGGACGACAGCGGTTGCGGCTATTGCAACGGGTACCGGGAAGAAGAGAGCAAAAGCGGGCATAAGGAGTGTGCCCAGCCCAAAACCGGAGAACAATGTCAAACCTGACACGAGAAGAGACACAGTGCATATTACGAGATATTCCATCCCCACTTCTTTGTTGCACGATCTTTGATTGTATCGTTACCCATCCATCTCTGAATAGTTTACCCTCCGTGCCAATATAAGTGAGACACTTCCCACCCAATAGTTTAGACCCTAATTGGCTTTAGAACAACTCTTACCCCGTGTTTCCGGCCCACCTAAAGCAGAAAATAGCTCAGACCGTGCATGCCGGGCCGGCTGCGGACCGGTTGACCCTAACAGGACAACCCCCTTTCCTCCAGACCATGAGTTTTGCCCCGGAACCCTTGTGTGTATGACCAATCTCTGCGGAGTTGGTATGGGATGTCCTTATGTTTGCTGCCCAAATTTTAGAGAGAAACTAATACGGTAGGATGAAAGGTGGGCAATGGATCAATATTTGATTGGCCCATTGCCCTTACTTATACAACGTTTCAAATAGTAACAGGGCGATCTTTGGGGCGTTTTATATGTCAATATGCGGGGGCATGATCGCGGGGGTTTGGTGGTTATTGATTATGTTGTCGGCTGTAATCTTTAACACGAAATTCCTCCAAAATCGTGAAGATTTCAGCTGTTAATCAAGGCTGTTGCTGTAGCGGCCGACACTCAATGACGATACGGAGAAATTTCTGCTACGCCCATCCTCATTTCGAGAATGCGCCTTGCGTACTGCCTCACTAAGTGATATAGTTAGTTACGTGAGGGTGTTCAAGAACAAGTGGTTCCACCGTTGGGCACATGGTGAGAAAATACCCGGTGCTCTCTTGTTAAAAGCTGCGATGGAAATCGTTGAGGGCAAAGTTGAAGCAGATCTTGGTGGCAGCCTGTTCAAGAAACGTCTTGCGCGGGCGGGTAGCGGGAAGCGTGGAGGATACCGGACGATTGTGGGGTATAAGAGACCGAATTCAAAGCGGGTTATCTTTCTTTACGCTTTTGCCAAAAGTGGGAAGGCTAACATTTCCGCAAAGGAAGAGGCTGCTTTGAGCCTTGTTGCCGAAGCCTTTGTTTCGGCGACTGACAGCCAGATCAACAGGCTTCTGGCGGAAGGATCCATATGGGAGGTGCAGCAATGAGTGAGATTCTCGATATTGCAAACGAGATGGCCCGCGACCTGTTCAAGGTCGGAGCTATGGACGAAATTACCCTGCGAAAGATTGACGCACTGCGGCTGCCGATGAAGCGTCCATTCAAGCCCGAGGACATCCGCCGTATTCGCGTAGCCAACCATGTCAGCCAGGCCGTCTTTGCGGCCATGCTTGGTATAGGCAAATCAACGGTACAGCAGTGGGAACAGGGACAGAAGAAACCAAGCGGTCCCGCCCAGCGCCTGCTCGACCTCATCGATCGCAAGGGACTGGCGGCTCTCGGCTGAGACCTGGGAGGATGGATGGACTACGACGAAGACAAGATAGATGATCACACTCTGGCCCTTCTCTATCTTGTTACCCATGAAAGACGTGAGGGACTGGGGGCGAGAGCCTGGAAGGGATTGGACTGGGATACCATGAACAGGCTTCATGAGAAAGGATATATATCAAACCCCGCGAGCAAGGCGAAATCGGTCGCAATGACTGAGGAAGGTTTCCTCCGGGCCAAAGAGCAGTTTAAACAGTTTTTCGCTAAACAAGCAGTCGTTGTGTCCCTGCCGAAGCTTACCCCTGATGCAAGGAAACGATGGAACGAAGTGTCGGAACGGTCTAGAAAGGACATTATCGAGTCGGTCTGGTGCCCACATTGTCAAACAGGTGTGCCAATGCAACTGCGCGATGGGAAAATGGAAAGGCGGTTGCTCGTTCTGCGGGGTACATGCAAAAAATGTGGCGGTGAGGTGGCACGAGTGGTAGAACCAGAAGGATGAGGTTGCCGAATCAAGAGGCTTAATTGAATCGTCCAAAAACATCCCTTGCTGAACCGTAGGTTGTGCCGCACTTCTCCCGGCATTCACGGTCCTTCATCATGCTATCGGAAGGACGATGTTTTCCCACGCATTGCTGGGCATGGCATTGTGAGTAGCTTCCCGTAATCCGCAAAGTTGACTGATTTAGGAACACAGATATTTTCATCCGTAATGAACAGTTGTTTTTTGCCTGTATAATCTCGCTACCTCCAGCTTGAGGGTATGGGGAGCACCACAAAACATATAAGTATGATAGTGACCAACTTGGTCCCTCGACAATCAAGATCACCCTCGATGCGCATGGTTACCTGTTCGATGATGTGAACTTTGCGAGGCAACAGGTTGAAATTTGCAGAAATCTTTTGTAAAAGAATCACCAGAGCACATTCCTGTCAAAAATCGAGGAAATGATTCTTCGATGTTGTTAAGAAAACAACGATATGATAATGCCGTAATAATCTTTGATCAAAATAAATTTTGTGAAATTATCCCAGGGGTGGCCATGAGACTTTGGTTTTATCTTGAAGATGGGCAGCAAAAGGGAACAGGGCCAATAGCTGAAGATACACTACTTAAGATGTTTTCAACGGGTTCACTTTCTATGGATACCTTGGTTTGGACGAGTGGAATGGGCTTTCGGATTGACAGTGCCGACCATGGCTTTCGCCATCGGGCACATATCGGGCTGCCACCTCAACCCGGCCGTGTCTGTCGGTCTGTGGGCCTGTGGCCGGTTTCCCGGAAAACAGGTCGTTCCGTATATTATTGCGCAGGCGCTGGGCGCGATAGTCGCAGGCGGCATTCTCTTCCTCATTGCCTCCGGTAAGGCTGGTTTCGATGTCTCCGCAGGTTTTGCCTCCAACGGGTTCGGCGAGCATTCCCCTGGCGGCTATTCCCTGCTTGCAGCACTGATCACCGAAATCGTCATGACCATGATGTTTCTTGTCGTTATCCTCGGAGCGACAGACAAGCGTGCACCGCAGGGATTTGCACCCATTGCCATCGGACTCCGTTTGACTCTTATTCATTTAATTAGTATTCCGGTGACGAACACCTCCGTAAATCCTGCCCGCAGCTCCGGCGTGGCCGTGTTTGCCGGTGGTTGGGCACTGGCCCAGCTCTGGCTTTTCTGGATAGCGCCGATTGTCGGCGGTACGCTTGGCGCAGCTATCTATCGGTTTATCGGCAGCACCAAAGATTAGTCGCGGCTCAGGTCGACGCAGCCTCGCCACTGGCTATCGAAGCGGATACGCAAGAGGAGAAAAACTATTTTAGTCAACTGGCCGCCGGATTGGGGCTAACCCCTCAGATCACTGGTCGCATTCATGAAATGTTTGGTTTGCAGCCAGCATAGAAACCACGGGGGCAAAGAAAGATAACGATTCAAGGACGCGTTCCCCGAATCGTTATCGTCAGCTATATCGGATACCACAATTCAAATAGCAATCTTCAATTCTGGTAGGCACATGGCATTGAGGCTTTGTAGGCACTATACGTAACAAAGCCTGCTTTGCCTCATGATATTGGTTTGTTACACCATAATTCAATCCGTAATAAATATGGTTCGCACTCTGCATTTGTCGAAAGGTTCAGTTAACTGTCTTAGCGGTTTTGTTTGAAACAGAGAAATGAGTATGCTAATCACATCATAAATAGTCCATCAAACGGCACCCGCGTCAATCTCAGGAACCGATCAACCGGATCATTGAAGATGGCGTGATTCTGGGCAAACAAATCGCCTTGTTTCCCTATGCTTTCCATCAACTTGAAAATTCACCTTATGGACATTGCTTTTTATGACGATAATACAAATGCGTAACAGGATGGATTAAGACAAAGACCCGTAAAGGAGCTGCACTATGGTATCATGCAAAAGCCACAGGTACTTCTGTTTTTTTGTTGTAGTCAGCGCCATAATCCTGCAGTTTGCATTATCAAGGGATTCCAACGCTCAGCAGCCATCAGTTCCGATGGCCGGTTATCCCATAGATTCCGAGGTCGTTACAACAATTGAGAGCACTATTGTTCCTGTTCCGGTACCTTCAAATTCGCCGAAGCTTCTTCCCAATGATGTATCAAAGTACTCTCAGTATGGTTATGGCGTATGTCGGCCGGCCACGGGGCTTAAAACTCAGAAACGACTGGACATCATGGAACCGTCATATACGGGGACTTCCGTTACAAAAGCATCGAATCTCCTGCGTTTTTTCACTATGAGCGATATACATATCACCGACATACAATCACCGGCCCAGACTATTTACTTCGGTTTAAAGGGACAGGCCGGCATGTCCTCGGCATATTCGCCGATTATTCCTTATACAACCCATGTTCTCGATGCCGCCGTCCAGACGGTGAACCTTCTTCATAAAAAGCAGGCATTTGATTTCGGCATATTCTTGGGTGATGCAATTAACAATACCCAGTTTAATGAGCTTAGATGGTATATTGACGTTCTTGATGGCCGGGATATAAACCCGAACTCAGATCCCAAATCTGTAGCGAGTGCCGATTATCTGCGTCCATATAAGGCAGCTGGACTCGACATGTCGATTCCCTGGTATCAGGTTCTCGGCAATCACGATCATTTCTGGTCCGGAGTTTATCCACCGACAGAGAGAATCAAGAAGACCCTGGTCGGCGAGTATGTTCTTAATATTGGTGATGTTGTAAGGGATCGCAAGAACATGGACCGCAGCGGTTACTATACCGGTGTTGTTAAAGGTTCAACGAGTAACGGGGAAGTTGTTTATGCAGGACCAGAGGCTAATTTCTCGACACCTCCTAAAATAAACGCCAACCCTGATCGCCGTTCCCTTTCCAGAAACGAATGGATAGCCGAGTTTTTTAATAGCAAGTCGACACCCGCCGGACATGGATTTTCGCGGGATAGCATCAAAACCGGATTTGCCTGTTATACCTTCGAGCCTAAAGCGAGCCTTCCACTTAAGGTAATTGTTCTTGACGATGCAGAAAAAGATGATGGCATCTTTGGACAGAACGCCACCGGTGCAAGCGGCTCTCTTGACTCGGAGCGATACAACTGGCTCGTGGACGAACTCGATCGCGGTCAAGCCGAGAATAAGCTTATGATAATAGCCGCACATGTCCCGATAGGTATTGGTTCTTTTATGTGGGACACTGATTCATCCCCTAGAGAGAACGTCTTGATTTCCAAACTTCACACCTATCCGAATCTGATACTATGGATATCGGGACATCGCCATTACAATGCAGTTACAGCATTGCCTTCACCGGACCCTATCAACCATCCCGAATATGGTTTCTGGGTCGTTGAAACAGCATCTCTACGAGATTTTCCCCAGCAGTTTCGTCTTTTCGATATAGTCCGTAATAGCGACAATACTATTTCAATATTCACGACAAATGTTGATCCCGCTGTAAGGCAAGGATCTCCCGCGGCGCAATCGCGTTCATACGCTGTAGCAGCTTCTCAAATATTCCCGGCAGATCCAGGTGCGCCTTACCTTCCTACCGGTACATACAACGCTGAGCTTGTTAAGCAACTCAGCACTAAAATGCGGGCCAAGATAGGGGGCTACAGGGTACCGGTGCAGGAGTAACTATTACCTCCACTCCGTGCCGTTGACGCCACTTTAGCCTTTATCAAAGCATGTTCAAGGCAACCGTGTGGCTGTATGGCACGAGACTATTACTGAACGATAGATCGCACGAAGGTTCGCGATGGTCAGGGCAGATAACAAATCGTTCGAGCGGAAGTCCGCTCAACTCGGCCATTAATGCTCACTTTCAAGCCGTAATCCCTGCCCTCAAGGTTTCCACTCAGGGCAACCTTTGTAGGTGAGTGAAATGCTAATTCTGACTCCCAGCCTACATTCGCTCTTAGAGTAACCGTGCCGGTCTTTCCATTTGTCTGGAAAGAGGCATTTCATCCCACAACTTACCTTCGAGATGCCTTCCTGCCTTCTTTTTGTTTGTGCCGCCCCATTGTTTGAAGAAGAAGGGTACTTTTTGGTTTCGACATTGGTCCCGAATTGTTGTTGCCCACTCCGGGGCCATGCTCCGGGCGTTTGGACCTGATTCACCGCCGACAATGACCCAATCGATGCCGGTGAGGTCAAGATCGGGTAATGCGCTCAGGAGAGGCTCCAGGGAGAGAAACTTTGTCCCGGCTCCCGTACGTCTCAAGTCATCAACGCGGGAGGTGTAGTCGGCGCTTTCGACTGTCACCCCCATCCAGACATTGGGAGGCCATATCAGCTTGCTGTTGAGTTCCAGAAGCCTGACCGACCTTTTTGTGAGGATTTGGAAAGTGTGCCAGTGTGCACGCCTCATCACGCCAAACAAACGCTGTATGATTTCATCGGAAAAATCTTCTAGGAAAAGGTCGCTCATGGAATTCACGAAGATTCTTCGCGATGCTTTCCATTTGAGGGGCAAGTCAAACAACTGCTCGTGAACGGTGGGCAAGAAACCGTTCCTGTAGCTTCTATTGCCCATGGCATGCAGCCGCTTTGCCATGCGTTCGGCATAGCAGTTCAGGCAGCCGGCGCTGATCTTGCGACAACCCGTGAGCGGGTTCCAGGTTGACCCGGTCCACTCTATGTCTGAATAATGAGCCATCATGTAACCCCTTTGTTTCTATACTTGTTGAATATATCGGTAACGATATCGGCTGCAACAGGTTTTTGAGAGGCGAAGAAAAGGTAATAGACTATGGCGTTCTTGCTGTTTCGCATGGGCATTGGCTCAGGTACATAGGCAAAATTTGCCGTATCTTTCAGTCGTTTCCGAAAAGCTTTCACTATTGCCTCGTTTCCCTGCTTCTCTTCCCACCCGAAAAGATTACTGCTCTTATCATATGCCGCCTGTCGCCATGATTCGTCACCCCAGAAATCCGTCAGGCGCACTGCCTGATGAGGATCGACCCTTTCAGGATTCTTCCACAATACATTACGATTCATGTCCTGCACGGGGAAGTTGAGGAATATGTCTATGCTCTTCATATTTCCTGCCGATTCTATCACCTGCCATTTTAGGTGCAATCCGTATGGATCGAGGAGGCAAAGGGCGCGGCGATAGTCACCGTATCTCGCCTTTGGAAACACTTCTTCAATAAGGACTTTATTGGAGTCGCCTTCATATATGGATATATTTGGCCAGTCCCTTGTGTGACTTCGGAGTGAATCAACCTTCTTGCTGTCCAGATCAATGAGATGGTACTCGCGGAACGGAGGTTGAATACACAATGCATTCAAAGGACTCCCGGGAACCATGTTGCCGGATGTCTTGGAGACATGTTGTCCCGCTCCCGCAAAAGCGTCTATATAAACGTGGTACAGAGTAGGATTCTTGCGAGCGCTCAGAATCTTGGAATATACTGCTGCATATTTCTGGACAATCTCAAGTTTGACTTCGGACCAGTATCCAATCTCATCATATCTCACAGTCCCTCCCCCCCGGCTAATTCTCCCGTAATCGTGAACGGATTTCAAGAAGAAACCCCTGATTCTTGACGTGCCAGGGACCAACTGGAAGGACCAGGGTATAAAGGTGTGCAACGCAATGGTCTCAGGAACTCACTGAGCGCGGGGTGGTGTGGGTGGGCAGTTGGTAGCGTAGGATCACGGGACCCGTTGTGCTTTCGGGGAGCGCGGACCGGACACGGATGTGGCCGGGACCGATGCGTCTGACAGTACAGGGTTGCCAGCATGTTGATGTCCTGGCTTTGCGGACGACCACCTCAAGTCCCGTAACCCACCTCTGTCCGCAATGAGCATCGAGCGAGCCGAAAGTGCTTAACGGGTGTGATCCGAAGCGTGGCTGCACGCCCACACCACCCCGCGCGATCCCCCCGCACCGACCTTACACCAAAACGAACGAAGCCCCCAACCTGCGCCGTTCTTTCGCTTCTAACCCGTAACTCGCAACGCGTAACTCGCAACCGCCTTTATCCTGAAACTTGAAACCCGCAGCCGTCTTTAGTACACTTGCAGCATGACGGACCTCGGGAATCAGATCGTTCTCATCGACACCCATTGCCACCTCAACGACCCCTCCTTTGCGGAGTCCCTCGACGACGTCCTCGGGCGTGCCCGGTGTGCGGGTGTCGCGCAGTTCGTGGTCCCCGCCTACGACCATGCTTCGTTTCTCCGGACGCTTGAGCTTGCGCGTCGTTATCCGGAGGTTGTCCTTCCGGCCTTTGGTGTCCATCCGTGGTATCTGGAGGACGGGAGATTGGAAGGGCTGGAGGGTTATCTGGATTCCAAGGAAGCCGTGGCGGTCGGCGAGATCGGACTTGATCTTGTGCCGGGGATGGCGCCTGTGGAGGTGCAGGAGCGGGCGTTTGTCGCGCAGCTCGATATGGCGGCACAGAGGAGGCTGCCGGTGCTTGTTCACTGCAGGAAGGCGCACGGAAGGATGCTGGATATCCTCGGTGCCTATCGGGGAAGGGTGGTGGCGGTGATGCATTCCTTTTCGGGGAGTGTGGAGATCATGGAGAGGTTTCTCGATCTTGGGTGTTATATCTCTTTTTCCGGTTCCGTGACGAGGGATAGCGCGAAGAAGTACCATCGCTGTGCGCGTGTTGTGCCGCCGGAGAGGCTCCTTCTTGAGACGGACGCCCCCTCCATCGCCACGCAGACGACCGTCGCCTCCCGCGTTGAACCTTTGCATACCGTTGAGATTGCCGTGAAGGTCGCGCAGTTGAGGGGTGTTTCAGTGGAAGAGGTTTGTCGTTGGTCCACGCAAAACGCGGGCAGGGTGTTCGAACTGGAAAGGAAAGGCGAGGGAGCATGACATCATCGGAGGAGTATTTTTCCAGAAGCATCATGCTCTATGGGAAAAATGGCTTTGACCTTCTTCAGGAAAGTACCGTCGCCGTCGTGGGGTTGGGAGGTGTCGGCTCCTACGCCGCCGAGGCCCTGTGCCGGGCGGGTGTGGGAGGGATACGGCTCGTCGACTGTGATATCATAAAAACCACCGACGTGAACAGACAGGTCATCGCCCTCGTGACGAATGCGGGCGAACGGAAGGTGGACGCGGCGGAAGGCCGCCTTCGGCAGGTGAACCCCGATGCGCGCCTCGACGGCCGCCATGTCTTCTTCCATGAGGATACCGCCGAGGATATTCTCGGCGGGGACCTCGCCTTCGTCATCGATGCCATAGATAGCATGAATCCAAAGGCGGAGCTTATCAGCCAATGTGTCGGCCGCTCCCTGCCGGTCATCTCGGCGTTGGGAGCAGCCGGAAAGACGGACCCCATGAAGGTGCGTCTCGGGGTTCTCACCGGGACGCAGGTGTGCCCTCTTGCCCGAACGCTCAGGCGCTACCTGCGAAACCGGAACGTGACGACGGACATCCCCGTGGTCTATTCAACGGAAACGCCCCTTCGGCCCCATCCGGACGGCCCTCCCGCCTGTCGTGAAACCTCGGGCACATACGTCAGGGGCAGAGCGAGAGAATCCCTGCCCAGCCTGCCAACCCTCCCGGCCATTTTCGGCCTCATAGCGGCGAACTATGTCATACTGGAACTGATAAAGACAGTCGCAGGTCACAGGTAACAGGCTCAAGGCAGTCGCAGGTCACAAGTCTCAGGTCGCAAGTCTAAAGGTAAGAAATTACGCCGGTAATCCCGTTTTCGTCTTTTAGTCTTTGCCTGTGGCCTGTGACGTGAGACCTGCGACTGTTCCTTCCTCGTCCAATTTCCTTCGTATCTCGGTGAGGAGCATGTCGGTTTCGATGGGTTTGAATATGCAGGGGGTGATGGAATCGCCGAAACCCTGTCTGTCCAGGCTGTCCGTCGAGTATCCCGTCATGAAGATCGTTTTTACCTCCGGGTCCAGTTCGACTATGGCGTCATAGACGTCCTTCCCGCTCTTCTTCGGCATCATCACGTCGAGGAGGACGAGGGCCACCCTGTCCTTGTAGCGACGGAAGGTATCTATCCCCTCTTCGCCGTCCTTTGCCTCGATGACGGTATATCCGTTGGATTCGAGGGTTTCCCTGATGAAGTTCCTGATGTCCGTCTCGTCCTCGCAGACGAGGATCGTTTCCGTGCCCCTGAGATGCTCCGCCAGCCGTATCGCCTCCCGGGTGTGGACGGTGATATCGACGAGTGGCAGATAGATGTTGAAGGTGGTTCCGGTGCCGAGATTCGTCTGTACCGAGATGAATCCATTCTGCTGTTTCACGATCCCGTATATGGTAGCCAGCCCGAGGCCGCTTCCCTTCCCCGGTTCCTTCGTCGTGAAGACGGGGTCGAAGATCTTGTCCACCATTGATTCGTCCATGCCTTCGCCGGTGTCCTCGAAGGCCAGCAGGGCGTAATGGCCATGCTTTGCTTCGCCATTCTCACCGGGCAGGGGTTCGTCAGTATTTTCGAGCGTCTCGGTCCGTATGGTTACCTTGCCGCCTTTTGGCATGGCATCGCGGGCGTTCGTTGCCAGATTCATGAGTACCTGGATTATCTGATTGCTGTCAGCGAGGATGACGGGGCTTGTCTTCGAGAAGATGACGGAAAATTCTATATGCTCTCCTATGATACGGCGCAGCATTTTCTCGGCGCCCTTGATAATGTCGTGGAGGTCCGTCGGTCGGGGATCGTTCACCTGTTTTTTGCTGAAGGCAAGAAGCCCCTTTACGAGATTTGCGGCACGATTGGAGCACGCAAGGATGTTGCGGGCGTATCTGTTGAGCGCCGGGTCGTTGTCGGTCCTGATCCTGAGCAGGTTTCCGTACCCGCTTATGGCGGTGAGGATATTGTTGAAATCGTGGGCGATCCCCCCTGCGAGCTGCCCGATGGCCTCCATCTTCTGGGCCTGGAGGAATTGCTGCTCCATCTTCTTGATTTCCGTGATGTCCGAGAAGATGCACAGGATGCCCGGGATCTTTTTCCACGTGATGCCGACCCAGCTGTTGAGTACCCATTTCGTGTCGCCGTTCTTGCACGTTATCCTTATGGGGAGGCGAAGGTTTTTGACCTCGGACCTCATGATCCTGCGATGGGCTTCCCTTATGGTGTCCCGGTCCTGAGAGCCTGTGACCTCGGAAAGGACGCGGGGGGTGAGTTCGTGAAGGGAGAAGCCGGTGATTTGTGACGCCCGCTCGTTCATCATGGTCACCTTCCCGGCGGCGATGACCATGATACCTTCCGAGGTGTTCTCGACGAGGAGGCGGTAGCGCTCGCTCATTCCCTTCAATTGCTTCCTGCGCCGTCTTGAGTGTCTGATGAGTATCCAGATCCAGAATAAAAGGAAAAGGACAAGGCCGGCGGCGATGCGCACGCCCGAGACGAGGTCCCGGGGGTCCGCCGGGATGGGGGCGTTGCCTCCCAGAATGGCAGACCATTTTTCACAGAATTCACGGAGTGTCTCCGGACCGGTGACGAGGGGGAGTTGTCCTGCTATCGGATCCTCAAATGACAGGGGGCTCCTTCCCCCAATCAATGATGACGAATCGCCGCGCGTGGCGGACGGCGCGATAAGAAGTGCTGCCATGATGATAGCAGCGGCGAAGCCTTTATATGGATGACGACAGCGCATTTCCTGGTCAGTTATGAAAACCGTTCGATGATGTAATCTCTCAACTGCCTTATGCTGCCAGCGCTAAAAGATACTTGTTATTCATTGTCTGATTTGTTCTATCTTATACCAGTGCGGACAGTCATGGCAACAACAAAAAGAAAGCTTTTCGCGACATGAGCTTCGAGCGGCGCCAGGTGCGTATTGCAATGTTGCAGACCCAATGCTATATTCGGTATTTGACATTTGAACAAGGAGTTCTATCGAGGAGGCGCCATGAAGATAATGACCAGGGTTTTCGATATCGGCTGCATAGTTGTCGCTGCCTGTATGCTCTTCGCTCAGCCGGGCTGTAAAGGCTCGAGGGAGGAGGGGTTCGGACATCCCGGTTCAAAGGCGGAGCCCCAGGTCCGCCAGGCGAAAGCGGGGAGCTTTACGGTTCCCGAGGAAGGCACGCCGGGTCAAAGGGTCAAAACGCTCTGGGAATCAACAGGCCCTGTCATGAAGGCGGACGCGCGGGCGAAGCTTGGCGACAAAGAATATCAGGGGAAGAGGACGTCGCTCTTTTCCGTCTGGGTAACATTGCAGGGGAAACTTTCCCTGGCGACCGAGAAGGATGAAAAGGCGCAGCAGGTCATTCCCGAGGTCCTTAAGTTCATCGATAACCTTTATGGTTTTCCCGGTTTCACGGAAGAACGCCGGGAAAATGACCGCGAAACGGCAAAGAAATTCTTCGATGAACGATACAGAAAACTGGATGAAGAGATAAAGAAACTGAAATAATCGTTGGAACCGTTGGAATAGTTGGAGCCGTTGGAACCGTTGAAGACCGATAGCCTCCACGGTCAACAGGCGGACCTCGTCTGGTTTCTTCGTCTTTGCCGTTCCAACGGCTCCAACTATTCTAACGGTTCCAACTGTCTTCACCGTACCACTACGGTGAAGACGACGCTTCTCGCCGGTTCGGTATCTTTTTCCCATGGGCGCAGGTAATGAAAGGCCAGTTTTTCTGTTCCCGGTGCCCCGGCCTTGAAGACGAGGCGCTGCCGGCCTCCTGCCCCGGCGAGATTTGTCCGGGGTGCCATGTATGTGCCGCCCATGAATATGACGAAGCTGTCCCGGGGCTGTTCTTGCTTTTGCCAGGTGTAACCCGTCGTTGCATTTGATTCGAGAACGATGGAAAAGGTCTCGCCCACGGCCACGTTTATTGTCTGCAAAGGATTGGTGAATTCCATGGTTCTTTCGGGAAGCACGCTTGCCGTTCTTTCATTCCCGGCGCACGCGAGGGTTCCAAAGCCCAGAAGAAGAACAACAACGACCAAATAAAATACTCTCGCCATAGGTATCAGGGCGTTTTCTCTTTCCCCGCCCCACCCTTTTCGGCAATCCCGGTGGAATAGGGCTCATTGACGGACCGTTTGAAGCTCTTGATCCCTTTGCCTATGGCGCCTCCGATCTCGGAAAGCCTCCCGGCGCCGAAGACCATAAGGGCGATCACCATGATGATAATGAGTTCCGGCATACCAAGGCCAAACATGCTGCACCCCCTTACTGTGCTTTTTTGCCTGCGGCCGCTTTCGTGCCCGTCGAATTTCCGCCGAAGGGTATTTTCATCTCGAAATTCTTGTGACATTCTAGACAGTAGGTCTTCGATGCTTCGTGCGCCTTATGGCACACGGTGCAATTTATGGTGCCGAGATGGGATTTGTGGGGATTCCTGTCGGGAAAATTCTTGGGTTCCGTCTTCCTGGCGAGTTTTTCCATATCGCCATGGCAGATGAGGCATCGGTCGTTCTCAACGGAGTCGCCGGGCTCGGGTAATTTTTCGTGGCACCCGGAGCAGGTCACGTTCTTCTTGCCGTGGTGGGCATCGAGATACTTCGATGCGGCCCAGGAGGCAAAGATCTTCTTTGTCTGATCCATGTTCTCCCGCGAAAGAACGCCGGAAGGCTTCTTCGCTCCTTTTACGCCAAAGGCCTTCCCCGGCTTCCAGGTGTGGCACGCAAGGCAGTCCAGTTCGTTGCCCGGCTGCATGTGAGAGAGATGGAGCTTCGCTGAGTAGGGTCTCGGTTTTGCCTTGTTTTGAGGGTCGGGAACATGGCAGGGTGTGCATGTCTTGATGTCCTTCCCTGCAACGCGGGGATGCGTCGTTGGCAAAATCGACGAGAATTCACTGTGGCAACTCACGCAGGTCTGTTGTTTGGAGACGGCGCCGGTCTTTGCGGGTCCCGCGTCCGCCGCGCAATGGAATGACAGGATAAACATGAAGACGATCGCCGCAATGAAAAATGCTCTGGTCATCTCTCAACCCTCTTTCTTTGATTTAAGGAACAGGGCACAACTCCCTGTTCCGGATAAACCATATGTACGGCGTCGGTCCTCTGCTCTTCTGGATCCATGATGACGACCCCGGGACCAATCACTTTCACTTCGTCTGGAATGGCTGCTTTGTAGTTTATACCCCGGCCACCCCTGTTATTCAAGCGAAAAGTCCAGGCGGCCCGCGGGTCAAAGCGACCCTCCCCATCATACAGATGGGGAGGGTCTTGCTGTTATTTTCCTGAAACCCGAAACGGGGGACTTGGAACGGTTCCTACCTCAGTCTGAATCTCTGGATCTTGCCCGTTGCGCTCTTCGGAAGCTCATCGACGAATTCGATCCAACGGGGGTATTTGAACTTCGCCTGCCTGTCGAGGACCCATTTCTTCAATTCTTCCTTAAGTTCCTCGGTCTTCTCGTATCCTTCCCTCACCATGACAAAGGCCTTGGGTTTGATGAGACCTTTCGCGTCTGGAGCGCCGACGACGGCGCATTCGAAAACAGCCGGGTGCTGGCTGAGGCAGTTCTCCACTTCGATGGGGGAGACCCAGATGCCGCCGACCTTGAGCATGTCGTCGGCGCGGCCGGCGCACCAGTAGTAGCCCTCTTCGTCGACGTAGTACTTGTCACCCGTGTTGACCCATTCGCCCTGCATCGTGACCCGCGTCTTTTCGCGCTTGCGCCAGTACTGCTGCGCGGCGCTGTCGCCCTTGACGTGCAGCGTGCCTATCTCTCCCCGGGGGACTTCCTGGCCGTTCTCGTCAACGAGTCTCAGCTCGTAGCCGGGGACAGGCTTTCCCGTGGATCCCGGCTTGATGTCGCCGGGGCGGTTGGAGAGGAATATGTGAAGCATCTCCGTGGATCCGATGCCGTCGATGATCTCGATGCCGAAGCGTTTTTTCCAGCGCTCGAAGATGTCCGTGGGCAGCGCCTCACCGGCGGATACGCAGACGCGCACCGATGAAAGCTCATGCTGGTCGTTGGGGCCGGTCTTCTTGGCCCCCTTTCCCTTGTCCTCCTTGGCCTTATACTCAAGCATCTGCCCGTAAAGCGTCGGCACGCCGAAGAAAATGGTGGGACGGAACTTCTCGAGATGCTTGAATACGTTCTCAGGCGAAGGAGCATGGGCATTGAGAACAGCTGAGGCGCCTACGGACATGGGGAAATACATGGCGTTCCCGAGACCGTAGGAGAAAAACAGCCGTGCGGCCGAAAAGACAATATCATCCTCGGTTATGTCGAGGATACCCTTGGCGAAGGACTCCGAAGTGACCACCATGTCATACTGGGAGTGGATGGCGCCTTTGGGAGAACCCGTTGAGCCGGAACTGTAGAGCCAGAAGCCGACGTCATCCTTCGTTGTGAACTCCGTCTTTACCGTGTTGGGAGCGTGGCGGTATTTCTGTTTGAAGGGGATGTGCGCGCCCTGGGTCTCGGATATCACGACGAGGTCGCGAAGATAGAGAAGGTCGCCTTTGATCTTTCCAAGGATGGGCAGGAGCTGCTCCGAAACGACGAGCACCTTTGCCCGGCTGTCGTTGAGGTAGTATTCATAATCCTCGGGTGTCAGCATGGTGTTGACGGGGATGGGGACGGCGCCGATCTTCATGGCACCCCAGAAGACGGCATAGAACTGCGGTACGTCGAGCATGATTACCAGGATCCGGTCATCTACGGTTATGCCGACTTCGCGGAAAGCGTTGGCGGTCTTGTTGGCCATCTTCTGGATGTCGTTGTAGGTGTAGTTCCGGTATTCCGTGTACACGGCCGTCTTATGGCCCCGTCCCTGGCGGACGTTGCGGTCCACGAAATAGTCGGCTGCGTTGAAAAAGTCAAGTGGTGCTCCAGCTGTCATGATTCCTCCTTCTGTTATATGGGGGAGGGCGGTATCCGCTCGTCTCCAGCCCCGCTACAAATATATGATGTTCACCAGTTTCCCCATGGATTTTAGTTTCTCCGCGAGGAGCCTGACGATAACGTCTCTCGGGTATACACCCATTTGCCTGAAGACTATATGTTCGTGTCCCGGATTTGCTGCCGTTCCAACGAGGAAGTTGATCGTATCGGAGGCGTGGAAAAACCTGTAGAGATCTGAAACTGATGAATCAGATTCGAGTTTCTCGGGTGCCTCCCCCAGGATATTGTAAACCTGGTTGAGGGTGATCGCACCCTCCGTCGCATAGTCCACACCTTTTATATCATAAGACGGCGGCTTATGATATGCGTTTGACATACTTTTCATCTCGATGGGCACGCCGAGATTGCGGGCGACGATCTCGGCTGTCGACGACCCGCAAACGATCTTCGCTCCTTTCATCTCCGTAAACTCCTTGACGACCTTCGCGTCGCTCGATTTTCTTGCGGGGGGCCCCGTCAGTATGTTGAGGACCTGCGCCTCCCGGCAAAGCAGGAGGCTGCATGTGGTGTCGTCTCCGTACGTCGTCCCCGAGATGTCCCTTACGTTGGCAACGATCCTCCCGGGGATGTCTTTCATCTGTGTGCCCTGGACAAGGAGGCTGTTAACGAAGTCGCATGCCCCCTGGATGCCCCAGCCCATGCGGTATTGCTGCCCCAGGCCGGCCTGACTGACTCCGTCACTGACCATGACAATGCCGTCGCCGTACTCGAGCATGCAGTTGACCTCTCCCACCATTTCGAGACCCATGGGAAAGACGCGTTGTTTCGGCAGGTACGCGGCCAGGCGGTTGTTGATGAGTATGGGAGAGGGGATCTCGTAGGATATGACCGTCGCGTGGCCGCTCACGAGGACGCGGCAGGCGGAAAAGGCCGAGAAGGGAATGTCTGTTGTGCGCGCCGCGTGCATTGTGTCGACAATTTTATGACATGCCTCGCGCAGGGTGAAGCCCACGCGGATAAGTTCCATGAGCCGGGAGGCGCACATGACGGCGGCAACGTGCGCCTTGATCCCCGTGCCGATGCCGTCGGCCACGATCACGGTGGTTGCCTCGGCCGTGCGCTCCTCTGTTATGTAATCGCCGCATATCCCGCCGGGCTTCTTTGCTGCCTGGGCGTTTGCTGCTTCGATATATTTTCTGGGATCATCGAGGATTGTTTTCATCGCCCTCGCTCAGACTCATAAGTTTTCTCACCAGTTCCTCACCGCGGGCGGTGCTTTCGCCCAGGAACTGGGCAATGTTCTGCGCCATCTTTATCTGATGTTCAAGGAGTTCGTTTGCCTGTTCTACCGTTTGGGAACGGATCTCCTTGAGTTTCTTCTCGTGTTCCTGCTGACTCGTGATGTTGATGAAGATGCCCACGATCTGCTTCTCTTCCTTGAGCATGTAGAGGAGTTCCCGGCACAAAAGATTGTAGGGACGGTGCAGGACGGTGATGTCCAGGTTCTCCGTGATCCCCGATATAAGCTTTTCAAAGGGGGCGGGATCCATAAGGTAGGATATGTGCCGTCCCAGGATGACGTCGCTGCAGGAAAAGAATTTCTTGAATGCCGGGTTCATGCCGAGGATGTTCAGCTCATCGTCGAGCATGAGCACGCCGTTGGGCGTGGTGCTGAATATCTGGTCCGTGCGTCTTTCCGCGAGCCGCCTCATGTAGGGGATGCACATCTCCGGTTCGGCCATGCCGAGCGCAACGGCGATGGCCTTCTCCCGGCAGCTGTCGTAGCCGCAGGCGCCGCAGTTGAGCTGCTGTTCGGGGTCCTGTTTTCCTGTCTGGGCAAGGATCTTCTGTATCTGCTCCTCGGTAACACTGCCGGGAGAACTGCCGCTGTCGACCTCGGCGAATGTCGCCTTGAAGAGTTCTGAGTCCGCCGCCTCGGGTACGATCGAGGCAGCCTGTGTCTCTGCGTTATATTCGATGATGTCGCGCCTGCGGTCGAAGAGGTTCTTGTCGGGGTCCACGCCGGGGCCATTGATGCAGCCCTGGCTGCAGAAGAGCGGTTCGATGACGGCATGTTCCGAATTCTCTTCGATCCCGTTGAGAAGCTCGCGCACACCCTGTATGCTGTCGACACGGAGAAGCTTGAGGTTGAGCCCGTCGTCGGTAAGGCCCGCCGTCTTGATAAGGCCGCCCGGAAGGGGGTAGAGCTGTGCCTCATGGACGGGTTTTTCGTCGAAGTTGCTCTCCTCGCACATGGACAGGTTGATATCCTTCTGCAGGAGCCATGCGTTGAGTTCCTTGAATGTGAGCACGCAATCCACCGCCCCGGCGACCTCGGGCCGGTTCAGCTCCGATTTCTTGGCAACGCAGGGGCCGATGAAGATCACTTTCGTTTCCTTGCCGAGCTTCTCCTTGAGGAGCCTCGCATGGGCTGTCATGGGAGATACGAGGGGCAGGAGGTACTCGACCAGTTGCGGCCGGTATTTCTCGATGTAGTTTATCAAGGCAGGGCAGGCGGTTGCTATGTGGGGCCGTTCCGGGTTCTGTTCCGCGATACGCCGGGATTCGAGGGAGATCTGGTATGCCCCGTGGGATGTCTGCCCTACGTAACGGATGCCAAGGGCCCTCAAGGCCGAGGGAAGCCGCGAGCGCTGCCACCTGTTGAAGACGGCGGCGAAGGACGGGGCGATGCTGGCGGCAACAAAATGCCCCTCGTCGATAAGCCGCCGGGCCACATCGATATCATTGCGGAATGTCTTTGCCTGCTGGGGACATTCACGGATGCAGGTGCCGCAGGAGATGCAGCGTTTTTCATCCACATACGCCTGGCCGTTCTGCATGCGGATCGCCTTGACGGGACAGGCGCGCAGGCACCGATAGCAGTCCCGGCAACGGGCGGTCAGGGTGAAGACGATCTGCGGTTTTGTTATTTCAAGCATTGTGCCTTACCTCTTCGGCGAGGTCCACCCCCTCGCGCTTTATAGCCTCTACAGCTTTTTCTATTGTGCAGCCTTCAATGATCCTGCTGCCCACTTTAATTGTAGGTCCTTTGTCGCATTTCTCAAAGCAAAAAGAGGCCTTTACGTTGACCCTTGCGCCCAGCCCCTTGGAGCGAATGTGCTCGAGGATGTCGCGCAGCAGCTTCTGGGAGCCCTTGAGGAAGCAGCTTGTGCCGAAGCAGACGCTGACGTCGACGCTCTTATCACCGCCGGAGCTTATGTCCACGTCCTCGTCGAATATACGCTTGCGGGTGCGATAGCTGGTGTGGAGAAGCTCATGTGCCTTGTGGCTTCCCACGTCGCCGAGCACCTTCTCGTACAGCTCCGCGATGTAGGGGTTGTCCTGCGACTTGTGAAGCTCCAACATGCGGTCGTTCTCATAGAGGCCCTTCGTCCTCTTCTGCCTGACCCCCTGGTCGGTAAATACGGGCTGGCCCGCTCCGCCGATGCAGCCGCCGGGGCATGCCATGACCTCGACGAAGTCGTAATGCGCCTCGCCGGAGCGTATCCTCTCGAGAATGCGCCTCGCGTTGCCGAGGCCGCTCACAACGGCGAGTGCGAATTCCGTGCCCCCGACGGAAAGTTTTGCTTCGCGGATGCCCTCGTCGCCACGGACGGAGGTAAACTCGTAGGTATCATGTTTCTGTGCCGTCAGTTTCTCGCTGACGTAGCGCAGGACCGCCTCGCTGACGCCGCCGGAATTGCCGAATATCACCCCGGCGCCGGTTTTGAAACCAAAAGGCAGGTGGAAGGATTCGGGCCCCAGATCCTTGAAGTGGAGGCCAGCCTCTTCGATCATTCTTCCAAATTCCTGGGTGGTAAGGACATGGTCCACCTCGCGCACGCCGTCGCTTTCGAATTCCGGTCTTTTTGCCTCGAACTTTTTGGCGGTGCAGGGCATGATGGACACGACGACGATGTCCTTGCGTTTTTTGTCGAGCTCGCTGGCAAGCATCTCTTTCGCGAGGGCGCCGAACATCTGCTGGGGCGAGCGGCAGCTCGAGAGGTGATTGATGAACTCAGGGTAATATTGTTCGACAAACTTGACCCACGCCGGGCAGCACGATGTGAACTGGGGGATCCTGTCGCCGGCGGTTACGCGCGTTATGAATTCGTTGCTTTCCTCCAGCACCGTAAGGTCTGCCGTGAAGGATGTGTCGTATACCTTGTTGAAGCCGATGGCCCGGAGTGCCGCAGCGATCTGCCCGGTCGTCGTCGTGCCGGGAGGCAGGCCGAACATCTCGCCGATGGCCACCCTGACGGCCGGCGCCACCTGGGCGACGACAACCTTCGAGGGGTCATGTATGGCTTGCCAGACCTCATCCACCTCCGACCGGGGGGTCAGCGCGCCGGTGGGGCAGATACGGGCGCACTGGCCGCAATTGACGCACTCCACCTGGTCGAGGGCCTTTCCGAAAGAGGGGATGACAACGGTCTGCGCTCCCCTGTAAGCGAAATCAATGGCTCCCACGGACTGGACCTCGGAGCAGATACGCACGCAGTCACCACAGAGGACGCACTTGTTGGGGTCCCGGACAAGAGACGGCGATGATTCGTCGAGGGGCATTTCCCTGAGCTGGTTTTTAAAACGCACCTTGGTGATGCCGAGACGCCTCGCGAGCGCCTGAAGCTGACAGGTGGTGCTCTTCTGACAGGTGGGACAGTTCTGGCTGTGGTTGGCGAGGAGAAGCTCCACGATGATCCTGCGCATCTTCCGGATCTCCTCCGTGTTGGTGCTCACCTTCATCTCGGGGGTGGGCGGGGTGGAACAGGCGGGAACGAGACCCATGCCCTCCACCTGCACCATGCACAGCCTGCAGGCGCCATATATGCTCAATTCCGAATGATAGCAGAATGTGGGCAGATCTATCCTGGCCTTCCTGATAAGCTCCAGAAGGTTCTGTTCATTCTCGATGGGGATCTCTTTATTATCGATAAAAACAACGGTGCCGTTCATTGCTCAGTCTCCTTTGATCGCCTTGAATTTGCAGGCTTCCACGCATATGTAGCATTTTCTGCACAGGTTCTGGTCGATGACGTGGGGTTTCCCTTTCTCTCCCGTTATGGCGCCGACGGGGCATTTCGTTGTGCAGAGCGTACAGCCCTTGCAGAGCTCCTCGTCTATGGTTATCCTCACGAGGGCCTTGCATTTCCCCGTGGGGCAGCGTTTGTCCCGCACGTGTGCGAGATACTCGTCGCGGAAGTGTTTCATCGTGGAAAGCACCGGGTTGGGGGCAGTCTTGCCAAGCCCGCAGAGCGAGCCTTTCTGGACGGCGGCCGCAAGGTCTTCGAGGAGCTCGAGGGTTTCCATCGTAGCCCGTCCCTCTATGATATCGTCGAGAAGAGACAGCATCTGTTTCGTGCCTTCCCGGCAAAGAACGCATTTGCCGCAGGACTCGTGCTGGGTGAACTGCATGAAGAAACGTGCCACGCTCACCATGCAGGTGTTCTTGTTCATAACGACGAGGCCGCCGGAGCCGACCATGGCGCCGACGGTCTTCAAGGAATCGAAGTCAATGGGAAGGTCGAGATGGTCGCGGGTAAGGCAGCCGCCTGAGGGACCGCCTATCTGGACAGCCTTGAAGCCGTCACTTACGGTCTTGCCCGTGTCCGAGGTCATGCCTCCCGCGACACCGTAGATGATCTCCCGTAATGTCGCGCCGAAGGACATCTCTATGAGACCCGAATTCGCCACATGACCCGTGAGGGCGAAGGTCTTTGTTCCCGGCGATTCCCCGGTGCCCATCTTGCGGTATCCCTCCGCGCCTGCGGCCAGTACGAGGGGTACCTGCGACAGCGTTTCCACGTTGTTGATGACCGTCGGTTTCCCCCAGAGGCCGCTGATGGAGGGGAAGGGCGGTTTGGGTGAGGGCATGCCTCTTTTCCCCTCGATGGAGGCTATGAGGGCCGTTTCCTCTCCGCAGACGAAGGCGCCGGCACCCTCCATTATGTTGAGGTTGAATACGCGTTCCGTGCCGAAGAGGTTCTTGCCGAGAAGGCCGACGCGGTAGGCGTCGTCGATGGCCTTGCGCAAGCGCTTGACGGCCAGAGGATACTCGGCGCGCACGTAGATGAAGCCTTCATCGGCCTCGATGGCGCGGGCGGCTATGATCATGCCCTCGATGACGCTGTGGGGATTGCCTTCCATGATGCCCATATCCATGAAGGCCCCGGGGTCTCCCTCGTCACCGTTGCAGATGACATATTTCTTGAGGTTCGTTTCGCGGCGGGCGACGTCCCACTTCCTTCCCGTGGGAAAACCGCCGCCTCCCCGTCCGCGCAGACCCGCCGCGAATACAAGCTGGCAGATCTCCTCGGGACCCATCTCGAGATAGGCCCGTATAGCCTGTCGGTACCCGCCGGCCGCAATGTACTCGGCTATGTCCTCGGGGTCGATGGCCCCGCAGTTGGAAAGCACGAAGCGGTGCTGTTTGCGGTAGAAGGGTATCTCGTCTTTCGTGCGGCACATTCTCTGAGAATCGGGCTCGACATAGAGAAGCCTCTCCACGACATCCCCCTTCCTGATGGTAGCCTCTATTATCTCGGCGACGTCGCCGGGTTTAACCTTCGTGTAGAATATGTTCTCCGGCAGGATGGTGACAAGAGGCCCAATCTGGCAGAATCCCTGGCATCCGGTGCGGGAAACGAATACACCCTCTTCCTCGTTCTTGAGTTCAACGATGGCGTTGAGCCCGCTTTCCTTCAGGGTCTTGACGAACGCCTCGTATACCTTGAGAGATCCGTTCACCAGACATCCCGTGCCCGCACAGATGAGGATGCGATGGTGGGCGGCCGCAGAGCGGCCGAGAAAATCGTTGCTGATCTTGTTAAGCCCCGTGAGCATCAGATTCATTTTGAGCCTCCTTAAGAACGATCTCGTCGATAATGTCCGATACCCGCTGGGGTGTAAGCTGACCATAGACTTCTTCGTTGACGACCATGGCGGGCGAAAGACCGCAGGCACCGAGGCAATTCACGGTCTCCACCGTGAAGAGCATGTCCGACGTGGAATCTTCACCCTCTGCGAGACCGAGCTTCCTCACGATGGCCCCGTAAAGGCCCATTGAGCCCTTGACGTGGCATGCCGTCCCGTTGCAGACCCGTATCAGGTACTTGCCCTTGGGTTTCAGGGTGAAGAGCGAATAGAAGGTTGCCACCCCGAACACCCGTGCGGGAGAGATCCCAAGGGATGTTGCCACGAAGGTCAGTATCTCTTCCGGCAGGTAACGATACTCCGCCTGTACTGCCTGAAGAATGGGTATGAGCCTCGCCGCGTTTCGCTGGTTGTGGTCGATGATTTCGCAAACCCGTTCGAATTTTCGTATTGTCTCCATTATTCCATCCCATCCTTACGATTGGTTTTTTCTTGCCACTGTCAGTTTCTTTGCCAGGACCACGAGAGATGATGCGAGATTCTCGTGCTGGACGATGATGCCGGGAGGAACGTTCACCTTGACAGGCGAGAAGTTCCAGATGGCCTGTATGCCGGCATTGATCATTTCATCCGTCAGATCCTGGGCGGGAGATGCGGGAACCGTGAGGATACCGATCTTGATACCCATACGCTTTACCATGTCGTGAAGCTTTCCCAGGTGGAAGACCTTGACCCCGTGTATGGTATGTCCGATCTTCTCCTTGTCGATATCGAAAGCGGCTATGATATTGAGGCCGTACTCCTTGAATCGTTCGAACCCGAGGAGTGCCGTCCCGAGATGGCCTACACCGACGAGATAGGCATCTTTCGTATTATTCCAGCCGAGGAAGGTCTCGATGATGGAGATTAGCTCGTCGATGCTGTACCCGAGCTTCGGTTTCCCGACGGCCTCCGCGACCCCCAGATCCTTGCGCACTTGAATGGGAAGTATGCTCAGATCATTGCCGATCTGGGTGCAGGATATAAACGCCCCTTTTTGCTGGTCGCGCACTTTCTTCAGGTACTGGTAATAAAGCGGGAGCCTTCTCAACGTCGGTTCGGGGATGGGCTTAGTCGGAAGATCGTTCCTGCCCTCCAGGTTAGTCATGCGTACCTCCGTTTTGTTGATTGGATAATTTCATATCTATAAAAACGTATCGATAAAAATATATCGAATAAAGCTCAGGGAGTCAATATCTTTCTCAGAATACTATCGACCGATCCGCAGATAACCTGAGGAAACTGGCGAAACAGGAGGTTCCCTGCGTTTTGAGACGTTCAAGCATTCAAGCGATTCAAGCGGCTGCAACGGTCTCTAAAAGGGTTGCCCCCGGGAGGCGCCGGGGGCATTTAAAAACGCATAAGGGGGGGGGTGATGGTATCGTGAAGATGACTCTTCAGAGCCTCAATTGCAATTTAATTTGTGAGTCGGGGGCATGGCCTCGGGTACACCATTTGAAATCCTTGCCTGCAGCGGTGGTTTCGTCTGCCGGTAGGGGAGGAGTGAGGTAGCGGTAGCATGAGGAGTGTGATAGCGCGCGTAGAGAGGGCATAGAGGTGGTCCAGATAGTGGAGGTGGCGAGCATGAGCATGAGCATGAGGATGAGGATGAGCATGAGGTTATTCAGTATCAGGTCGGACATTCTTCATGTCCCCCGACTCACGTTATGGGAAGGAAAGATGAGGGATTTTCGGTGCCTCGCATTTCCTTTTCCTGAAAAGCCGTAGTATGCGATGAGTGATTTCATGGATGTCATCCCATCACCTGCCGGTTTGCATTGTTGCCGTTCATACCCTTCATGAGCCAAACGGTGTGATCGAGGATGCCATACTTCTTGAGCATCTCGGCAGCCATCAATCCTATTTCGCTTTCTGTGAGTATCTCCTGAACGGTGTTCCACATTATATGGAGACTCACATCTCCGGGGACGGCCGAATGAGTGTAAATCCGAGCCTCGTTGAGACCGGGCGTTCCGCCGATGCTGTGGATCAGATCCTTCAACCACTTTATCACTGACGGTTCGACATCGGGCTGCGTTCTCAGGCGTATGATCTCTACCCATTCCATCGTTTTTCCTTGTTTCTCATTAAGCATTCTCCGTGCCAAAAGTTTTTCTCTAGTTTATTCAGTTACTTGTACAAACCCAGTCAGATTACTGTTAAATATGACGGAAAGTGACTGGTATATTTGACAGTTCTGGTCTATACTATCGCATGCGATAGGAATACATGAAGGAGATAGAGACCATGAACGCCGATGAGAATGAATTCTTTCGGGAGATGACCCTGAGGATATGTGGTACCCTGGATTTGGAGAAGGCGCTTCATCAATGTTTTCTCTATGTATGCAACATCATGCCCGCCGATGAGCTTGATCTTTTTATCTACGACCCGGCCATCGGCACCGTGGATGTGGCGGCCGCGGCGAACGAGGCGGGGGGAATGAGAAGGACGGACAAAACGCACCTGCCACCCGAACTGCGCCAGGAGATAGAAGAGGCACACCGGCGGCCCCGGGTCCGCGTCGCCGAAGACATTTTTGACGACCCCATTCTCGGAAGGGTGGCGCGGAACCTCGGGTGGGAAGAATGCTCGATAATGCTGGGCAGGCTTATCATTGACGGCAAGTACATCGGTGCCCTCGGGATAAGGGTGTCAGGTTCTCACCGGTTCACCGAGGATCATATGCGTTTGTGGTCCCTGGTGAACGAACCGGCCGCGATCGCTGTCGCCAACAGCCGCCGGCTCCGGGAGGTGATCGATCTCAAGGACATGCTTGCCGACGACAACCGGTATCTCAGGGAGGAACTGCGGAAGAACACCGTCGAGATAGTAGGGGCCGATTTCGGCCTCAAGGGAGCAATGGAGAGCGTAAGAAAAGTGGCACCCCTTGCCAGCCCCGTGCTTATCATCGGCGAGACGGGAACGGGCAAGGAGGTCATCGCGAACGCCATTCACAACCTGTCCCCCCGGTATAGCGGGCCTTTCGTCAAGGTAAACTGTGGGGCGATCCCGGAATCTCTCATAGACAGCGAGCTTTTCGGCCACGAGAAGGGGGCCTTCACGGGGGCGCTGGCACGCAAGAGGGGGCGTTTCGAACGCGCTCACGGCGGGACGATCTTTCTCGACGAGATCAGCGAGCTCCCGCCCCACGCCCAGGTGAGGCTTCTCCGGGTCCTCCAGGAGAAAGAGATAGAAAGAGTGGGCGGTACGGAATCCGTCCATGTCGACATCAGGATCATTTCAGCGACGAACCGGAACCTTGAGAAGATGGTGGAAGACGGTGATTTCCGCGAGGACCTCTACTTTCGCATCAAGGTATTCCCTATCGAGGTACCCCCCCTGAGGGCGCGAAAGAACGACATACCGGCTCTGGTCCAGCACTTCGTTCGCAAAAAGAGCCGGGAGATGGTGCGCCATACCATACCCGCGCTTGCGCCGGGGGCCATCGACGCGCTCATGGCGTACGACTGGCCGGGAAATGTCCGGGAGGTCGAGAACGCTGTAGAGAGGGCCCTTATTCTTTCCGACGGGAAACCCCTCAAGTTTGACGGTATCCTCGGTGTTTCCGGCACGCCCCGGGGCCGCGCGGCCTTCGCAACCGACGGGGACCATGGCCCCCGTGCCCTACACGACGTGGAAGCCGAGCATATAAGCCGCATTCTGAAGATGGCGGGGGGCAGGATAGAAGGCCCCGGAGGGGCCGCCGAACTCCTCGGCATGAACCCCGGCACGCTTCGTCACCGCATGAGAAAACTGGGCATACCCTTCGGCAGAAAATCAAGGATCCAGGATGCCAGGGGGGTGACAGGGTAACCGCAATTTTTTCTTCACTGTCCTTTTGACTTCGGAAATGAAATGCACTATACTGAACAAGCGTGCTCAATCTCGTAATTGAACAAACAATATTATTAAGCTGTGAAGCTTGTTGGTGTTGATCGCGAGTAAGGTTTGCCAGCTCACGGGACCCAGGCACGATACGAGTATCAATACGCCACCGGTGAACATCCGGGAGACGCGAGGTTTTGCATGACATTGAAAGAGGCCCAGGAACTGCTGGAAGCAGAGGTTCTCTGCGGAAATGATGACTGTCTCAACCGTGGAGTGGGGATTTGTTTTGCCTGCGACCTTATCAGTGAGATGCTCCTTTACCTGAAGCCTCATTCGCTTCTGATCACATCGTTGACCAATGCCCATGTGATTCATGCGGCGCAGGTGATGGACGTAAAGGCGGTCCTCTTTGTCGGAGGACGCAGGCCCGATGAATCCGTTGTCAAGAGTGCGGAATCGAACAAGATACCTCTTTTTACCACTCAGCTTCTCACATTTGACTGTTGCGGCCGGCTTTACGAGAAGGGCGTCAGAGGAAACAGGCAATAGCCCGGTTAGGAGAGACTAACCATTATGGTTGACAGCTTAGCGTATACCCCGCAGATTACTCTTGAGTTCAAGATAGGCGAGAAGGATTTCTTTGTTGCCGGAGAGTGTGCGTCGCGGGTGAAGAAGACCCTTCAGCAGCTCGGGCTCAGACAGGACGTCATCAAGCGGATCGCCATCATCATATATGAGGCGGCAATGAACGTAGCGATCCATGCCACATCGGGGACGCTCGTTGTCCATGTCGAGCCCGACGCGATCACCATACGGACGGAAGATGTAGGGGCCGGTATCGAGGACATCGATCTCGCCATGAAGGAAGGATATTCGACAGCGACCTATGAGATCCGGGAAATGGGGTTCGGGGCAGGCATGGGTCTTTCCAACATCAAGCAATGCTCTGATAACCTCAATATCGAGTCGAAAGTGGGCGTGGGGACGACGCTGAACGCCAAGGTGTTGTTCAGGGACCAGGGGCGGCACGAGGACACATGAACCGATATTTCCATTCCGTAACGCTGGAAACGGAAAAATGCAAAGGATGCACCAACTGTATCAAACGGTGCCCCGTCGAGGCGATCCGTGTCCGCGACGGCAAGGCGATGATCGTTGAGGAGCGCTGCATCGATTGCGGTGAATGCATCCGCGAATGCCCGAACCATGCAAAGATAGCCGTAACGGACACCCTGGAGAAACTTTCCGAATACAAGTACAAGATCGCCCTGCCTGCGCCGTCGTTCTTCGGCCAGTTCAAGGACCAGGTCAATATCGAGGACGTGCTCGGGGCTTTCTCGGGGATCGGCTTTGATGAGGTCTTTGAGGTCGCTCTCGCCGCAGAGATCGTCGGCCATATCGTTCACGAGTATCTGAAGGACTACAAGGGCAAGCGTCCCGTTATCTCTTCCGCCTGCCCGGCGGCGGTGCGCCTCATGCAGATAAAATACCCCGATCTCCTTGATCAGATAGCCCCCGTACTCACCCCCATGGAAGTGGCGGCCCGCATCGCAAAGGAGCGGGCATCGCGGAGGACGGGCATTCCCTATGAAGAGATAGGGGCATTTTTCATATCACCCTGCCCGGCGAAGGTGACGGAGATGAGAAATCCCATGACGACGAAGCATTCGGCGGTGAACGGTGTCATAGGGATCAACCTTATATATAAGGATATCATCAGACATCTCGGGGACAGATCCATGAACGGGGAACCCGAGACACTGCAAAGGGCGACGAAATTCGGCATGGCCTGGGGATACGTAACGGGAGAGTCGCGGAACATCGCCGCCGCGACCACCCTGGCCGTCGGCGGCATCCACAACGTTATCAGCCTCCTGGAAGAAATCGAAAGGGGCGAGCTCAAGGACGTCGATTTCGTCGAGCTCCAGGCGTGCACTGGCGGCTGCGTGGGAGGGCCGTTGAACATTCAGAATCTCTTTGTGGGACGCATACGCCTTCGTGATCTTATCAAGAGATTTGGAACGAAAGAGTCCTATTTTACCGAGGCCGAACTCCAGGACATCTACCAGCATAACCGGTTCGCAGCCACGGAACCTGTGGAACCGAGGGCTATTATGACCCTTGACGAGGATGTTTCCCGGGCGATCATGAAGATGGAGCGCCTGGACCAGATAACGAGCGAATTACCGGGTCTCGATTGCGGTGCCTGCGGGTCGCCAAGCTGCCGGGCCCTTGCCGAGGACATCATCCGCGGCATAGCCTTCGAGACGGACTGTGTCATAAAGCTCCGCGAGAAGGTGAAGATACTGGCAAAGGAGATCCTTGACCTCTCCCGTATCGTTCCGCCGTCGATGAGCGACGCTTCGAAGAAGGGCGACACGGGGCAGGGCCACTGAAGGGTTGCGCGGATGAGGGACTGCGATAGGCATACCATTATATATAGATGCAACTACACTTTTACGGGGAGGGAATGATGACTGTTCGTGAGCTTGCAGGGGCGCTCGGGCTTGAGGTACTCACGGGGGAGACGAATCTCGACAGACCGGTAGGGTCGGGATATACCTCTGATCTGCTCTCCGACGTGATTGCGAATATCGGCGACGATGCGGCATGGATCACCATCCAGAGGCACGTGAACATTCTCGGGGTGGCAAAGCTCAAGGATGTGTCCGCCATCGTCATTCCCCGGAAACTGCAGCTCGAAGAGGCATTTCTGGAAAAGGCAAAACAGGAGGGCATAGCCGTCCTGAGAGGCAATCCCTCGGCATTCGAGCTTTCGGCTCTCATATACAATCATTTGAAGAGAGGCTAGAGTAGGGTTTGCCGGATTTTGCCTGCGATTTGCATATACACTCGACCCTGTCTCCCTGCGGCAGTCTTGACATGTCGCCAAGGGTCATCGTCGAGAGAGCACGGGAAGCGGGGCTCGATATTATAGCCGTTACGGACCACAACATGGCAGAGAACACACCGTACGTCAAGGAGGCGGGAGAACGCAGCGGGCTCGTTGTCCTTGCCGGTATGGAACTGCAGACCAGGGAGGAGATACACCTCATCGCTGTCTTCGACGAGTATGACACCGCATACGAGATGCAACTCATGATATACGATCTTTTGCCGCCGGTCACCAACGATGTCGAGTTCTGGGGGGACCAGGTTGTCGTGGACGGCGAAGACAATATAATCCGCAGCGAGGAGAGGCTTCTTATCAATTCCGCCGGGATATCCATCGAGGATGCGGTCTCCTGGATAAAGTCCCATGGGGGAGTGGCGATCGCCTCCCACATCGACAGCCCGACCTTCAGCATCATAAGCCAGCTCGGCTTCATACCCGCGGATATTCCCTTCGATGCCCTGGAGATACGCGACCGGGGCAAGGCCGAGAGCTTCAGGCCTTTTATCATGAGAAAGGGACTGCCCTTTGTGACGTTCTCCGATGCCCATTATCCGGGGGACATCGGCAAGAGAAGAACAGTTTTGACACTTGACGCACCTGACTGCGCGAACATCGAAGGCGCCCTCAAGGCTGAAGGGGGGAAGGACCTCACCGGGCAGGCGCGGCAATTGTGAATAGACGGAAATCGCCATTATGATGGAGGACATTGCATCCCACATCATGGATATAGTGATGAACTCAGTGACAGCCGGGGCGGAGCATATCCGTATTGCCGTGGAAAAGGATCCTCAGACCGCGATGCTCAGCCTCACGATAACCGATGACGGTGTCGGGATGGACCCCGATACGGCGCAGAAGGTGCAGGATCCCTTTTTCTCCACGAAGACGGGGAGGAAAGTGGGGCTCGGGATACCCCTTCTCAAAGGCACAGCCGAAACGACGGGCGGCACCTTTGAACTTTGCAGCACAAAGGGAGAGGGGACCACTATCAGGGCGACCTTCGACTGCAGGCACCCCGACCTGCCCCCGCTGGGGAACATAAGGGACACCTTTTTCGTTCTCATAGTGAGTCATCCCGACGTGGATTTCGATCTTCACTATGTTGTGGACGGGAAGGATTTTCGACTCGATACAGGAGAGCTCAAGAGGGAGCTCGATGGCGTTCCGGTGAACCACCCGGAAGTCGTCGGTTTCCTGAGCAAATATCTTGACGAACATCTATGATTTTATATAGATTGTTATCACCATAAGGAGGCCGAGAGATGAACCTTGAAGAGCTGAAAAGAATAAGGGAAAAGGCACAAAAAGACGTAGAGCTGAGGCAGAAGCAGTCACGGGTACGGATCGTCGTCGGGATGGGGACGAGCGGCATAGCCGCCGGCGCACGGGACGTGCTCAAGACTCTTGTCGAAGAAGTGGGAAAACGGAATCTTGCCGATGTCGTTGTTACCCAGACAGGTGAGAAGGGTCTTGCCTCACAAGAACCAATGGTGGAGGTCTTCGAAGAAGACAAGCCCGCCGTCGTATATGGCAACATGAGTCCTGAGAAGGCAAAAAGGGTGGTGGTGGAGCACGTGGTCAACGGGCACCCCGTTTCGGAATTTGCCATTTAGGCAACCAATAAGGAGGCCGGCTTGAACAGGGAAGCTATTCTCAAGAAGTTTGAACCAAACCTCAGCAACATACTTTACATCATGCACGATCTCCAGGACAGCAATCCGGAGAGGTATCTGGCGAAGGAAGACATCGAAGCCTGCGCGGACTATCTCAATGTCCCGTACAGTTACGTACACAGTGTGGCGAGCTTCTACACGATGTTCAGCCTCAAGCCTCGGGGCAGGAACATCATACGCCTCTGTGAATCTCCTCCATGCCATCTGATGGGGGCGCACTCGCTTCTTGATTATCTCAAAGGTTCACTAAAAGTGGATGTAGGGGGGACAACCAAGGACGGAATGTTCACGTTGGAATTGACCAGCTGCCTCGGAGTCTGTGGTGTGGCACCAGCCATGATGCTTAACGAAGAGATGTTCGGCAATCTCACACCGGAGAAGGTCGACTCTGTCCTTGACAAGAGGAGAAAAGAGATATGAACCTCGTAAGAAACCACGTATTGATCAGCATCGATGCAGGGACGATCATGGCGGGCGCCCGGGCTGTCGAGAAGGCTCTGGTGGAGGAGATCAATAAACAGGGTCTTTCGGGCGAGATAGCCGTATTGGAAACGGGCAGCGTCGGGGCGACGGGTCAGGGCGTTATCATCGTTGTTTATCCTGAGGGCCTTTACTATGCGAACGTTATGCCCGAGGATGCCGCCGAGCTTGTTGAAGAGCACCTTCTGAAGGGAAGGCCCGTAAAAAGGCTCATAATGACGGAGATGCCGAAACAGCAGGTCATCAGGAAGGAAAAGACGGGTCTGCTCAGGGAACAGCCCCGGATAGTGCTGCGCAACAGCGGCGTCATCAACCCGGAGAACATCGACGAATACATCGCTGAGGGCGGATATGAAGCGCTCGAAAGGGCTTTCACGGAACTCAAGCCTGCCGGGGTTATAAAAGAGGTCAAGGACTCCGGGCTCGTGGGCAGGGGTGGCGCGGCCTTTACGACGGCCATGAAATGGGAATTTGCCGGCAGGGCGCCGGGGGATGTGAAGTATATCATCTGCAACGCCGATGAAGGCGAACCGGGAACGTTCAAGGACAGGCTTATCCTTGAAGGAGACCCCCACAAACTCATCGAGGGTATGATCCTTGCGGGATATGCGGTGGGTGCCACGAAGGGTTTCGTCTATATCCGCGGCGAGTATGCCCTTTCCATCGAACGTCTCGAAAAGGCCATCACACAGGCGAGACTCTATGGGCTCCTTGGCGACAACATACTCGAGAGCGGCTGCAGCTTTGACATTGCGGTCATGAAGGGCGCGGGAGCTTATGTCTGCGGAGAAGAGACGGCGCTCATAGAGTCCCTGGAAGGCAAGAGGGGCCATCCCCGCAATAAACCGCCCTATCCTGTAACGGAAGGCCTTTGGGGCAAACCGACGGTTGTGAACAACGTGGAGACGCTTGCGAACGTGCCAGAGATCATCCGCAACGGTGCTGCCTGGTACCGCGGCTACGGGACCGACAAGTGTCCCGGGACGAAGGTCTACACGATAATCGGAAACGTGGCCACTCCGGGCCTTATCGAAGCGGAGATGGGTACCACCCTTCGCGACATCATTTATGAATATGCCGGCGGCATCAAGGACGGCAAGAAATTCAAAGGCGCTCTTGTCGGCGGCGCGGCGGGTGCTTTCATGGGACCGGAGATGCTCGATGCAAAGATGGACTTTGTGAACCTCAAGGAATATGCCGCCGTACTCGGTTCCGGCGCCATCCTTGTCATGGACGAGGACTCCGATATCGTGGGTATGCTCCAGAGCGTTCTCCACTTTTTCAGGCATGAGTCCTGCGGCCATTGTGTGCCGTGTCGTCTCGGCACAAACCAGCTCGCCGAGATAATTGACCGCATAGCTGAAGGAAAAGGGAAGGCCGAAGACGTCGACAAACTTGTCTCGATATCGGAGGTGATGCGCGACACGTCGTTCTGTCCCCTGGGGCAGTCGCCGATCCTGCCCATCACGAGCTCTCTGAAGTTTTTCAGGGACGAGGTGTACAGCAGGGTGCAATAATTCTGATCTGATTTGATCTGAATGGTCATGTCAAGGAGAGGTAAAAGACTATGGTAAAAATGACCATAAATAATATAACTGTGGAGGTGCCCGAGGGCACGACCATCCTCTGGGCTGCGAAGAAGG